>Ga0123338_10000095_pt1 | contig 93216 bp, 88 predicted proteins | sample grotaG_FD_89793 | JGI IMG/M metagenome (GOLD analysis project Ga0123338, IMG submission 89793) | Glacier valley bacterial and archeal communities from Borup Fiord, Nunavut, Canada, to study Microbial Dark Matter (Phase II) -... | ecosystem: Environmental > Aquatic > Freshwater > Ice > Glacier ... | reverse complement strand
TGTAAAAGGTACCTGTCATCGTTGGCTTTGATAACACCTTCTATTTTGCGAAATATGTCTTTGAGGTAAAGTTCTTTTTGTTTCATTTTAGATCTTGTATGCGTTTAGGTTGTGCGCTCTGTAGTAATTATCGTCCTTTAGGGTGTCAAAAAGCGTCAATGACTGGTTGTTATATGTGCCTGGGAAAAACATAACCAAGGGCACCTGATCAACCAGCGACTGCAGATTATTCAGAATGGTATGTGAACGGATAACAGGAAATGCTGCACCAACACCTGTAATGAAAATGATTTTTGCCGGAAAACTATCCATCCTTTTTCTGATCTCAGGAATTAGCTTCTTTTCAATATTTAATGCACTGCTAAGAACACGAATTAGCCTGTTCTTTTGCATTCCACTTTCCTGTTTAATAATCTGGGCGAGTAAATTTTCCTGTTCTAACATTTCAATACATAAATGGTATAAATTGATTTCCAGAATAGTAACATTTGCAGTAACCAGTCTTTTGATCAGGGAAGCAATCTGTGCATCCACTTCATGTTGTTGTGATACAGGGAACGATTGTATGAAAAAGGGCAATTCGCCCCCAAGACCATCCTTGTTTAAGAACTTCTGGTTTGAAAGTACTTTAAAAAGTAAATCAAAGGTTTGTGGAATATTTTCTTTAATCCGGTTAGTCATTTGAGTTCATTTTTATTGCTGAATGAATATCAGCATCAGAAAATAGGAAGCAGGATAAAAGTAATGGGGTATCCAGTGCGATGACTTTGATGGCAGTTGCTGAAAGGTATGGTTTTAAAATTAATCCATTACTCCTTTCAGTAATTAATCCAATCTGCATAAGTAAGGTAAATATCACTTGTTTAACCTTTTTGGCAGACTGTTCTGACAACGCTTCAAGTTCGGGGTGTACCATAACCTTGGAGTTAATAAATCGGGTATAATCTGATTCCATCATGACATTATCAAATAAGAAATACTTGTTATGGATAATCTCAACAACAAAGTCGAACAGAAAAGTGTAGGTTTTTAACAACGATACAAAAACCATGGCCTTCATTTCATCCGGACTGCCATTAATAAGCAGGTTCAACTGATCTTCGGTCAGTAAGTAAATGCGTTTTTTTATTTCCCTGAATTCTCTGGCAAAAGTTGCCTGTTTGACTTTATTCAGAAGATTCTGATCGCTCGTCGATTTCTTTACTTCATCCCAATTGCCCAATCGTTTATACTCATGAGCAATAGCAATGGTTTCAGCTATCAAAGCAGAAGCGCCGGTCATTGAAAATATATATTTTTTGCTCGTCACCATTAGAAACCACTCATGGATTTTAAATAAAAAACAGCTGTCTGCCCAAAGTTTATTTTAAAGGGTTAAATGTAATATTGTTTTACACAACAACCTTGCAAAAACCGTTTATTCCATTCGATTGGTTTCATTTCGGAGAGAGTGAGAGTTTACCTTTGATTCACGAAGTACTTTGATCCTTTTTTTAAATACTTAAGCTATCCGCTTTGACATGTTGAATATTGGGTTATGTACAAATTAAATGGAATATCTAATAAGCAGGGTTCGGACTGAGCTGGTGACTACTCTCATAAGTGACCCTAATCATATAGCATACAAATCCTCTATAAGTAGCAGTCACCTGCTCAGTGACCAATGCCTTCTGAAATCACGATCGAAGTGTCATCCCGAACTTGTTTCGGGATCTCCTCAAATACGCTCTGTCCCCTGTAAGAAAAGAGAATTGAAGAGAGGGAATCCTGAAACAAGTTCAGGATGACGCTTCGATTAAAGTTTTATACTTCATTGGAAGATTCCATTGCTTCCTGATCCATTATTGAGAAGTTAACTGTATTAATAACTAATCTAAAACTACTGAACCGTAAACTTTTGTTGAAGAGTTGTCACTCGCTCTTGAAAATTCAAACAAAAATGGATCATAGTTTCGAAGTTAAGAGATACAGATTGCAAATCGGCTTAAATAGCTTTGAATTAATTTAGTTCATATTCGTAAGAGCTAGAGGAAAATAGAGGAAAATTCTCTAAATCAGATTTGCTAATTACTTGAGAACAAACTCCATGAGCATAAGCACTCAACCATGCTTTACCCTCTTCCGATAAAAACGATCTTAATACTATTTGACGATAAGGTTTTGGTACAGTAATTCGATAGATACAATCACTATTTACAACTCTACCTGATTTTACAATAGCGACTTTACCCACAATTCTTTTTCCAACTCGACACATTAAGATATCACCTTCACTCGCTGAATAAATATGATGTTCTTTTTCAACTGGTTGGTCAAAACAAATATTGATCTTGTTTTCCTTAAAATGAACTGAGTGAAAAAATGCTATGTTTGATTCCCTTAATTCCTTATATGAAAATCTGCCCCGCTTAATTATAACTCCTATTTCCTTCAAAGTTTTACAATCATTCTTAAGCGGAATTTTTGCATTGTAAAACCTGTAATCCATTCGTTCAATTAAATAACTTTTAGCAACAATTATTTTTTCAGATAAGTTACCTTGAATATTTGAGTTGAGTAATTCGCATGTTTTATTAATAGATTTGTTTTTGCTAATAAAAACTATATGAGTACGGGCTTCTGTTCTATTAAACACCTTATCGGGTAACTGAATGATTCTACGCACATCAAACTTTTCAAAAATTGTTGACCTGAAAATTTTAAATTCCTTTCCCGTTATTAAACTATCAGAAACAATAATCCCAAGTTCACCATTATTCTTTAGAAGTTTTAAATTGTGAGCAAAAAAAACAATTTCTGATGTTATTCTTTGAAGGTTGCAGAAATCCTCACAACCTATTGACCTAAAAAGTCCGTTGTACTTTTCTTTGTTTTTAACCCTGACATAAGGTGGATTGCAAATTGCAATATCAATGGATCCAAACTTCACTTTAAGTTTAGTTGAAGCGTTAGGTTGAAGTGTATCAAAATTAAGAACTTTAACAAAGGCAAGTTTTTTTTCAATAGCTGTAGCCTTATTTGGTTCAATCTCAGTAGCAAAGTACTTTGCTTTATTCCATCTGGCATATGCAGCAATTGTCAATGAAGCATCTCCAACACCTAAATCAAGTATTCGTTGTGGTTTAATTGTTGCAAAGTTGCTAATAAGCAAAGTTGAAATAATATCATTTGTGTAAAATCTTCCTAATGCATCCATGTCTAACTTAGTGCTATATTAAACAAATGCCAGCTGGCGATTTCAATAGCTTTTCCTTTTACCTCTCTTGGATGGTCATATAGAACTGCAACTTTATTCTTGGGCTTACTCAATAAAAATAAACAGGCTCCAATATTCATTGGTTTTGTGGCTAAAGGGACGACAAACATCTGTTCATCTTCATCAAGACCGTTGAACATTTCATCAAGTGTTTGCATAACGGCCAAAGGGTTAGTAGCACCGCAAAAATTTATTCCACCTGAAATTTTTCTTTCTTTTATTACAGAAATATTGTTATCAAAAGAATCCATTTCAAAACCTGGACTGAATGCTGGTACTCCAAAAATACATGAGCAATTTGTCCCGCTAATTTGAGAATCCTCTAATGCCCTATCAATTCTTTCAGCTTCAAATCCACAAAGAAAAACTACCCTTTGAGTTACTTCATTTGTAACCAAAAGCGCATGACCTGGAATAGCTTCATAACCAATAATACCTTCTGACAATTCAAAGTCTCTCTTGTGAAGAATATCTAATCCTTTATTTTTACGTTTATACTTTACAGGTTCAACATATAAAATATCCATCTCTTTTATTCCAACCTCCATTAAAGCTTGGGTTAAAATTAAAATCTCAGCGAAATTTAAAGTAGTAGAATCAATCAGAATTTTTTTTCCGATTATGTCAGATAAATACTTACCAATATCGTCCTTATCAAAGATTTCTGAATCAAATCTTATTTTAAATTCCTTTGGGATATATTCAAAAGAAACAATCTTACTTGAATTTAATGTAATATATTCTAGAGCCTTAATACCTCTCTCATCAATAGCCTCACCAATATAAGATAAATCCCATTTTGCATGGGATAATTTATCTGGCATTTCGGCAAATTGCATTTTAATGTCCATGAGTTTTACTATCTAATTCAGTAAATAAATTAATGGGACTGTCAATATTAGTTAGTTTCCAACTTTTTGAAACTCTATTCAGATATCGCTGAAAATCCTGAAAATCACCAAATACAATCGTATTCATATCATCACTGCTAAATTGCACACTCCTCTTTTTTCTGTAGCTTATGTGGAAGTATGGAGAATAAATAGGATTCAAAATATATTCAAAATCTTCTGATTCAACTTTATTTTCTCCACCTTTTTGCTTTGTAATTCGGTTTTCGTAAAGTACTGACCATTTTACTGCATCATCTAAAAATCTGTTAAGTTCTTGTGTGCGATTGCCTTTTATACTAAAATGGTTTTGTTCAGACTCACTTTGAGAAGGCTTCTTGTGCGAATAGCTAAAATATGTTCCCAATCGTAGTACAAAAGTATGTAGTTTATTCCCATCATTACCAAAATTTTTCACTTCCCTCAAGAATGTAGAACTTGCTTGTTTCGAAGCTTCGGCTTGAGACTTAATACTAATTGATTTCAGCTCCTTTTTATTGCCATTCAAAATTTCATTTGCAATTGATTTATAACAAAGTTCTAAGAAATGTCTCAGGTTTGTTTTTGACATTAAACAAAAAGCTTCAAATCCTGAATAAACAGGACAAAATCTACCTAATGGTTCATATATTAGTAAAAGACATCCAAACAAATTGTTGTGGATCCAATTCGTTGGACCTGTGAACTTATTTTCCTTTCCCGACCTTAATTTTTCAATTTCTTTTAATATTCCCTCAGTTGATGAGACTCTATTCAGTAATGCAGGAATGATTACTCCTGCTTGTGGAAATTCTGGAACTAGAAAATTTTCAACGTTATCTGAAAGGGTATTATTTTTAATTGCCCTTCGAATTAAATCCTTTAGACGATTGAGTAAAGTGTCATCTAAAAATACATCTTTTGACATATCATCTAGTGAAGTACTAGGTAAAAAATCTTTGGCTGCATTTAGAACCTTTCTCCTATAGGATTCAGATTTTCTTTTATCTAGTACATCATTCTCAATACTTTTAAGCTCTTCAGGCAAAATAGGTATTTTGAATGTATTATCATTTTTCCATAACCTTAAAAATAATATTTCAGCAGCGAAAACCTCAAAGTTTATTTTTTCATAATAATCCTCTAAATTGTATTCTCTATAATCGTGTGTTTCTGCTATTGATTCATTGCCAATTGTGTTTTTATCTAAAAACGAATTCTGTTTCATCGCGAGATTAAAAATTAAAGGCATCTCACTATGTTTCATCCAAGTATTAATTAACCTTTGTTGGTCAACAAGTAAGTTTTCATATTCATCAACATAAACCAAATAGTTAGTATTCTTAAATAAAAGATTCTGACTTTTTATTTCCGCAACAAGTTCTTTTACAAATATCAAAGGAAAAAAAACAGGTTGCTCCACGGTTCGTATACTTCCTGCCCATGTTTGAAAGTAATTAATTTCCCTGCGAATAAATTTTTTCAATTCAATAAAATCTCTTGGAACTTTACTATTAAAACTATCAAGTATTGAAAAATCAAAATCGTTTAGGTTGTTACTTTCAAAAAAATCAAAAGATGAATTTGCAATACTTTCTAAGCTTTTTAAAATCTCTTGGCTCATCATCAATACTGAAAGATGTTCAAATGCTCTATTCCAAGAGTCATCTTCAAAGCCTCTCTTTGAAAGCATCTTTGCAAATTGTGTATCTACTCTCCAATAAATTCCAATATTCAAAATATCTGTTTCAGTTATTTTACTTCTCTTACTTGAAAATTGTGTTTGGTGGCACAAATAACGTAGCAGACTTGTTTTGCCACATCCCCTTCCTCCAATAATAACTCTTGGCTTTTTTGCAGTTAACAGATCCAATCCATCATAAAAAGGTGGAATAACAAAATCTTCCCAAAGGTCATAACCTAATTCCTCTGCTCTATTTTGTGCTATTGAATTTTCAATTGTATTCATTTTCTATCTAATTAGCGGTTAAAGAGTGGAGTCCAATATTCATTTCGCTCATGTAAAACTTGTAATGAGTTATCTGGTGCTGCATGTTCAAATGCAAATGTCAATTCTAAATCACCATGTCCAAATTGATTACCTACTCTAGGAGTAATGCCTCTTTTTGCCAGCATATCAAGATAAAACGCCTTCGCTTCATTTTGTTCATCCGGAAAATAATTACTAAAAAACGAATGTGATTTTTTTTCTAGTTTCTCAGTGTAAGTAATTTTCAAATTAGGGTATAGCGTATTTAAGTGCGATATTCCATCAGCATGAGCAGCCAAAGGAGCATATACAATCAAATTTTTTTCAATTATATCATCCAAATATGAATCAACAATTGTCTCTTCAAATTGCTGCCCAGTTCCTAAGAAATCATCAATGAATATAAAAGCACGAACACCTTTTTTAATTTCATCCTCAATATTCCAAGGATTGACAATCCAATTTTCAAATATAAGAAAATGCCTTTTCATAAAACGCAAAATTTCATTTGAACTTTTTGTTACAGGGTCAAATTGTGTAATTGAAGGAACTAATCTTAGTAATGGATCTTTTTTTCTCTCAATTAAACATGCTGGGAACTTTTGCATATCAGATTCCCCTATGATTCTAAACATATTATTTAAATTTTTATAAAGCATCTGATTAATAAGCGAATATGTTTGAGGATTCGAACGGTAAATAATTGAATCTAAAATACATGCGGAAAAATATTTTTCCTCATCTGTTTTAAAATTACGCCTCCATGCATCAAACCTAATCAAATCAATACCACCCCATATTTTATATTCAATCAAATCTCTACATCTATCTCTAATTGCGTTTGAATATATTTTCCATTCTTTTGGTAAGGTAATCATACTGCAATATCTCCTTTAATTGATGGATGTGGATCATAACCTTCCAAAGTAAAATCCTCGTATTTGAATTCAAAAATTGATTTAACATCCTTGTTTAAAAGAATCTTTGGATATGGTCTTGGTTCTCTACTAAGTTGTAAATTCACCTGATCCATATGATTCAGATAGATATGAGTATCTCCTAATGTGTGAATAAACTCATACGGTTCTAAATCACAAACCTGTGCAACCATCATTGTAAGTAAGGCATACGATGCTATGTTAAAAGGAACTCCTAAAAACATATCTGCACTTCTCTGATACATTTGACAAGACAATTTTCCATCTGCAACATAAAATTGGAATATTACATGGCATGGTGGCAATTTCATATTTTCTATATCTGCAACATTCCATGCACTAACCAATATTCGTCTTGAATCTGGAGTTTTTTTTATCATATTAACTATCTGCGAAATCTGGTCAATATGATCTCCATTAGGTTTTGGCCAATTTCTCCATTGATAACCATAAACTGGTCCTAAATCTCCATTTATATCAGCCCATTCATCCCAAATCGTAACATTGTTTTCTTTTAAATATGTTATATTTTTATCTCCCTTCAAGAACCAAAGTAACTCATGAATAATTGATTTCAAATGCAACTTTTTTGTTGTAATTAATGGAAATCCTTCTTGAAGGTTAAACCGCATCTGATAACCAAAGATACTTACAGTACCAATGCCAGTCCTGTCATTCTTTCTGATACCATTTTCCTTGACATATTTCAACAACGATTCATATTGATTCATTCTTATTTGTTTTACTCAGTGCCAAGATAGGATTTTAATAGGAAGTTTCATCAAAATAAGATAAAGAAATGTTTAAATTTACGTTTTAAATTAAATGCAATATTTAAGTAGGTCATTCTGAATAATATGAAAGATAATTTTTAATAAAGATTGAAAATGAATTCATTGTTTGTTTAGGAAAATTATCCAACTCCTCATAATATCCAATTCGGCATCAGCATTTGCATTTTTTTTGTATTACCAGATGAACATTGACTTCATAATTGGGCATTATGACCAAATTAGAACTATTTATTAATGTTAATATCTATTTTAATTTATCAATAGTCTTTTCCAGTTTATTCCAGAAGCCTGTCATAAGGTCTGGTAATATTTCATTTAATTTTATTTCGTTGTTGAAAAACCTGTTTCTGTTTTTAAACGTGTCAAAAATGCCATTTGTGCTGTCAGGAATTAAAATGAATTTTTCAATCATCTCATTGTCCTTAAATACTTGATACACTTTAGGTGTATTTTCAAATGAAGCATTATGTATTATTTCATTTCTTAAACTGATAATTAATTTTAAATCATCAGTTCTGTCAAAAAGAGTATTGTCAAATATTATAGTCTTGATTTTTTTCATGTCTCCGTATAGTACTCCGTTTGACTTTAATTTTGGATACTCTTTAAAATCAGTTGGCAAACTTTCAAGTTCAATTGAAATCTTAGTTATAAAGTCAAGTTGACTTGCAATATTGATAAATAGATGATTGATTTTTGAGTATATATTCACAACCAACTGTCCCGAAGCAAACATTACAATATTATGGCGAAAAGGATTGTTGGTTAACATGAATGAATTTTCATTCAAAGTCTTGTAGAAGTCACAGAAAAGAAATTTTGATTCTTGAACTAAATTCTGTAATGCTCCAACAAGATTTTGGAAATCATAGTAAAAAAGCAACTTATGTGTTTCTTCTGATTTCTGAGAATTTACCCAACTTTCAAATTCTTGTTTAGATATTTTTAGCTCTGCGTCAACACCAGCATATGAATACATTGTTGATTTAAAGGGTAAAATGGCATATAGATTTTGAATACTTCCAAATATTTTGTCTGCAATTTTATCAGTCAAAGCAACAAGTTTAAAATCAATCTCGGAAGTTCTATCATTACTATTAATTGAAAATTGATTGCTCCACTCAATTACTATTGTCCTTTCAGTCGGCTGATCCGTCAAAATACCATTTATGTTATAATATTTATACATTTATTGAATGTCTAACTAATATTAGGGAACAGTCTTAAATATCATTCAGTTGACCATTTGCGGGTGCTGTCCTATTACTATCGAAGCCAATGCGGAACTCAAATGCTTGCATATCACGAAAAACCAATTGACATATAGTTTTTGTTTGGAAGAATGCTTTTCATACTCCACTTGTCGAAGTAAATGCTCCGGTACTTTTTTCAATTACTAAATCATATACTCTACCTCCAACAATTATTTTACCTTTCTTATAAAAATCCCTTTGTGCTTTTGCCACCATTTCAATCGGACGACAGGCAATGTTTCTATATATTTCAACGTCATTTGAATCCTTTATCAATTTTCTCTTTTTTGCCAAGGTCATTGCGTCTCTGTATCCATTGAAGATTGGATTAAACATATCTGGGTCTCCATTATTAAAAATAAACAACTTTCCTTTTGCTAGAAAGTCTCTCACTAAGTGTTGCTTTTCAGATTGAGTCAGATTAGTATTGTTTTTCTTGTATTCATCAGGCATAGTAGGATAAAGTTGTCTTGACACACCTAAATTTCCAATTTTCGAGGAAGTTGAGTTTGTAAAGTTTGAAATGAGAAAGAGTTCTGGAATTTTAAATCCATCGTAATCCTCATAACCAGTCAAATGAATAACAATACCTGTGTATTTTTTTTCAATATTAAATGATTTAATCTCTTGGTCCAACTCATCTCTAACATATGTTGCGAAATTTTCAAGATTGTTAAACGTGTGTGCCTCATTGGAAATTTTACTTAGCCAATCATAAGTTGTCGATTTACTATACTTTGATTTAGCGGCAAGTCCCCAATATGAAAAAGCTCCTAAAAACTTCTCAACTCTAATTATTTTTGGCTTCCTATTTTCAATAATCTCATTCGACTTTGTTGACGAATCATAAACTGTTAGAAATGAATCTGAAGATACAGCTATGCAATATGTACTTATTACTGATGAAATTACTGTCATTGTGTCTGTTTTTAAGCATTTTACCCAACTAGCAAATTCCGGAAAGTTTATAATACTTTTTAAAATAGCATAAACTTTTCAAATCTACTTAATCTCCTGTTCAATAAACAATAAATTTCCACTTATTTTCCATTTTCCCATAAAAAAAGCTATATCATCACTTGATTTGGTCTTATTATCTAATTATAATCGAGAACAATTTTAGATCCTTACATAATTGTAGTTTACCTTAAATCGCAAACTTATTTCTACTTCGTGAGGTAGACTATTGTGGATTTGGTGGTTGATTACAAAAATAAGAGATTTATCGTGATATCAATAATTGCCAGTTGTCGACATAAAAGTTGTTGAATCTTTGGCTTATAGACCTTATAAAAACATTTAGATTGTTCAGACATTGTCTGAACAATCTAAATATTCATACATCTTCCAATAGAATTGGGTTCCTCCATCTTTTTTTGATTTACTACCGCCAAAAAGAAATGAAAAGATTCAAAGAGTAGCAGGAGTAGAAGTTTGCCGGGAAGGTGACTATTTTAATTAATTGATGTGAAGATCCTGAACCATAACTATTTGCCTATTGTTAGTTGCCAATTCCGTTTCCATCATGACCGCCAAGACCGCCAAACCGCCAAGACCGCCATTTGTCGTTTTAAACTTTGAAGGGATGAGAGAATCATTAAAACGACAAATGGCGGTCTTGGCGGTTATGGCGGTTTGGCGGTCATGGCGGAAATAAAACTGGATGGCAACAGTCAAATGCAAGCTTATGCGTCTTCCTCTGGCTCCGCAAGCGAGAGATTGGTATAAATACCCAGTTTCTCCTTAAATACCAACCCTTTTTCACAGAAGAGAAAGACGTATCTTTCTGCGGTCCTTTCCGATATAGACATGCTTTTGGCCAACTCGAAATAGTCCGAAGTGGTAAATCTCTCAGGCAATTGATCCAGGAACTGTTCTTGTTTGTTTCTAAGCTTTGCAGGTTTCACATCTTTCTGTAGTTCAGAAAATACATAACTTGAATGTTTGACCAGTACCTTAACCATTGAAAGGGCAGCCTGTAAATCTGTATCCGAACATGTTTGTGTTTCAGAAATGTCACCTGTTTCCATGATGCGCAAAGCCGTAAATATCATGGCGATACGAATTGCAATCACACCAAATCTGCGGATGGTAGCCATGAAGTTCATTCCATTGAGAGCAAGGTATTTGTCCTGTAATTGTTCAAAGAATTCATTGAACTGTTCATGCTGCTCGTCGGTCACACAAAACTGTATTTCCGGGTTGTTATTCAGTGAATGGTACAGTTGCAGAAACTCCTGACCTAGGTTATCGAAATACTCTTGCACACCAATTTTGTTATTGCTGTTGGCCAATACATCTTTCCATATTGTATTGATGTTCATGTAATAGAAAATAAACCGGCTGAGCAACCCGTTCTCCGCATCGGTGATCAGGCTGGAAATCTGTTTGGGAGTACCTGACAGTAGGGCTGAAATGCGTGTGAGAAGGATCTCTACCAATTCACGGTCGGTCTTACGGTAATAAGTGGTGGGTTCATGTCCGAAACCTTTGCGAAAACCATCTGAGTAATTGCCGTAATCAGATTTAAAGGCATGGGATAGGGTATCGCCTTCGGTTTCAAAGATTAGCCCAGAGCCGTCATTCTCAGAAAGAAGCTGGAAAAAGCCTGTTGCTGAATTGTTAGCCGGAATGATGAGCATTAACTCAGGGGGCTTGACGGGTTTGGGCATTTCGAAATCCAATGACTTCTGTTTTTTGTACTTCTGCATGTCAAGATCATATTGATCCTTCAACACTTTGGTCTGCTGACGCATCTCTTGGTGGATGGGCATTACAAGTTGTTTGCAGTGCACCAGCTTACCCTTACCGGCGGAGGCCTGGGCGGTGACGAACAGGTACATGTTGGAATAAATCTTCATGTCATCATAGATGCTGTAAAATTTCGGAAAGCATGAACTAAGGACCGTCAAGGCACCCAACAAAAGGACATCACGTTCTTCTTTGGACTTAGCCTTGGCCACTACCTTTTGCAGAAATTCAGGCAGAGTAGAGAAGATCCAATCCGGGAGCGTGGGCAATTCAATGGTTGGTTGGTTAGATGGTTGAATGGTTGAATGGTTAGATGTTTGTGGTTCGCAACCTGTTACATTTGGTTGTAACCATTCTTTGGCATTAATTCTTGTAAGCATGATAATAAAGTTTGCGCGGATTAATACGGATTTAACGCAATTAGGCCGCAGGTTAATAATAGATGCTGTTTATTTATGAGGGCAAGTATAAGTTAGGTATTTGTTAGGTAAAAATTAAAATTCCCTAAAAATGAATCTTCTGAGTTAATCGATTGATAGTTAACCTTAAAGTCAATAAAATAAAAGTTACCACTAAGACACCAAGACACTAATTTACACTCCGGGTCCGCGGATTTTATCTGTTATATATACTTATTGTTGTGTCTCAATTTCTCTGACGCTCTTGGTGCAGAGCACCTTTAATATTTGTAGAAAGGAAGATTGAAATAGCAAAGGCAGGTGCAGCGCACCGGAATATTTTTATATATTAACCAAATTTACAATAGATTACGGTGCGCTGCACCTTGGGGTTGCGGCATTTTAGATATTTCTACAAATATTAAGGGTGCGCTGCACCCATGGGATTGACTGGTTGGTGGAATTCTAAGAATGTTCAGGAAATACATCTACTGAATAACAGTGTGACATATTATCTGAGACACGACATTAGTGTAGCGTCTCATTTAGTGTGATGCAAAGTCTTTTAAGGGTGAAATCATCTTCGGAACGTCATTGCGAGTTACCACCCAATTTATTGGGCACAATGTGCGTATGACAAGTTTCACGTAGTGAATTAATATCCATAAAAAAAACGGAATACCAGTGTGACCTGATTTCCCGTAGGGAATTGACATAAAGGATGATCCCGAATGCTCGGGATGTCCAAGGTATCAATTGCCCGGCTGTTTTTTTTATTAATACTTCATTTTTCTAATGGATTTTAATTCACTACGTGAAATTGGGTCACCCGGGTATTGCTTTTTTATGGATATTAATTCACTACGTGAAAATTAACTCCTTCAGGTTCCACAGAAGCTGATTCATTTTCAACATCTTACACAAATCTGTCATTGGTAGGCACGAAGCAATCTCACATTAAATACAGAATTTAAAGATTGCTTCGTGCCTCGCAATGACGCTCTGAATAGGACTCCTGAGGATCATAAAACAATGCGGCATTTCATGGTTAGCACAACACTTAGTGTGACTTTAATGCTTAGAGTCTTAGTGGCAACTTTTTTAAGTAGTTTGATATGAAGAGTTTAAAACCCAATATTTTTTAATTTGTTTTTCACCTTTTCTATATTCCTGGGTGTCGCAGGATTATTACTTTGATCTGCTCCTTTTGAAAACATTGGATTCAGGCAAGATTGTACGGTGCTTTGAGGTACACCAGTGAAAGTACTCACCACTTCTGCCAATTTATTGACTGAACAGCCGTGTAATTTATTAATCAACTTTTTTTGTAAATAATCCAGTATTCCCAATTCAGCGAGAAAAACAATTTTCTCCGCATTTGAATTGTTGGAATAATCCAGAATTATCTCTGTAGTTTCTAACTGTTCATTGTAGCCCGAAGTGAGACATAGTTGTTTTCCTTCTTCTGCGTATATTCTCTCTTTATTTTCTTTATCCAACCTGTTTAATTCTATAAACAACAAACAGGATGAGATATATCGTGGAATTTCATGAAAAACTGTGAGATTCGAGAAATCAAAACATTGGTATTCGTTATAAGGTTTTTCCGATGGATTTAAGAATAATGTTTGTATGTTCAATTCGATATGATACTCACCTAATTTAACTGATTTGCTGAATCTTAATATCAAAGGGTGTCTAAAATGAGTCTTATGGAAATACTTGTTTAAACATCCTTCTAAATCCTTTTCAATACCATTTTTAGGAAATGAAGTCAAAAGATCACTTTCTTCTAAATATTCCAATATCGCACTTCGATTATTTTTAATGAAATCCAATTTCTCCATATCATTTCGGAGCTGTAAATCGCATTGAAGTGAATAATTCAAATCGTTGTATAACCGAATTGCTTCTCTTTGCATGTCCATGGAAAATTGCAAATAATAAAAATTAAATATGTCTCCCATAATGGCGGTATCGTTTAAGTTACAAGAATTCGCTTTCATTGTTTAAAAGAAATTCTTTGAAAGTAGATGCCTGGTTTCCTTGCCATTCCAAAAATTCCTTTTAATTTATTTTCCATAAAGTAAATCAATAAAAATAATTAAAACTACAATAGTGCAAGTTATTTACTTAATAAAATCTATTAAGGTGATATATGTTATGGAATAGATGAAAATGTAGGTCGGGATTGGGGGTCAAGCGAATTGCATTCGCTTTTTATCTTTCAAATTCAAATCCCTTTTTCTTGATGCCACTTCCGCGTTTGCAAAACGAGGGACCCCAAGTCTCAGGCTGCATTTCCTTTTCTGGATGGCTTTTCTGCCACCAGGGGGTCAAGCGAATTGCATTCGCTTTTTATCTTTCAAATTCAAATCCTTTTTTCTTGATGCCACTTCCGCGTTTGCAAAACGCGGGACCCCAAGTCTCAGGCTGCATTTCCTTTTCTGGATGGCTTTTCTGCCACCAGGGGGTCAAGCGAATTGCATTCGCTTTTTATCTTTCAAATTCAAATCCCTTTTTCTTGATGCCACTTCCGCGTTTGCAAAACGCGGGACCCCAAGCCTCAGGCTGCATTTCCTTTTCTGGATGGCTTTTCTGTTCTATATGCAAAAAGGGAGTTTGTACCAATTTGACAAGAGATTCCATTTACAGCTGCTGAAATTGGAATTTTTAATACATATCGACTTTTAATATCAGGCAAGGTCTGGTTATATCATAAGAAATTTCCCAACCGTACCAATAGATTCCCGCCACCAGTTCATCGTTTTTTACGCCTGACTTTAAACTGAAGCCCTTGTAAATATTGTAGTATAAACTCACATCATAATCGTCGAAAATCCACAATTCAAGATTATATTTTTTGCTGTTGAATCTATTTGCGTCATTGTAAAAATTCGATTGATAGTAGGCTCCGATGGCCAAATGTTCAATGGGATAATAACCCATCGAAATGCGTGCGCCAAAATTCAATAGTTGTTCATCAAAATGGAACTTTTGTTGGTCTACAATTAAGCTGTCAAATTTCAAATAATTCACAAAGGGAGTGAATTTGAGCCCGAAATTATTGTTCTCCGATTTGTAGAGTTGAATGGGAGCTGCCAACGAATACGCCTGTATGTTATCGGAGTAATCAATTTTTGCATTGATATTAACCCGGTCATTGATAGGATAATAATACTGAAAGCCACTGGTCAAATCACCCAATAAATCGTAACCATAAGATAACGTTAAAATACCCTTTGAATTTCTAAGCTGATCTTCATGATTCAAGTTATATCCAGGTTGAAAACTTCCAAAATAGTATTTTGGTTGGATGGGAGTAAAATGAATCGAATCGGTCTGCATCCGATCGAGGAGATAATTGTTTGCATGCTTGCGCTCGGAAATATAAATGCGGTCATTGATATCATCATCGCGGTGTCCGCGAAATCTGGCTGAGAATTTCTGACTTGAATACTTCAAGAAGTCTTTATACATTATTTTGGCGCTGTCGGCCAATCCTAACTTCTCAAGAGCATAACCTTCTAAATAAGAACAATCTGAGTATTTATAAATTTCAGGATAAATAGAGGTTAACTTCTTGAGCCCGTCCAGCGATTTTTGGGTTTCACCTGATATTAATGATTGATTGATACTACCATATATGGAGGCTATTTTAAAGTCTGATCTTTTTAACAAACGATCATTTTCAAGTCGGTATTTAAATAGATATCGATTTTTAACGGAGTCCAATTCAGCTCTAAATGCCACATAATTAGTCGTATCCACCAATTGTTGGTAATTATTTCTTAAAGTGATTGATACCCTTTTGTTGAACCGGTATTCATAGATCCCTTTTTCAGTATTGAATACGATTTTTTTGGGTTGAATGGTTGCACAACCTGTCATCAAAAAAGCAATCAAAAGGGTCATTAAAGTTGAAGATCTCATAAGTTATATTGTAGTTGTTTAGGAGTTGTACAGATTTTAGAATGCAGTTATATTCATTGTTTTATCAATCCATTAATTGCTGCACCACCCGAATATAATAAATACATAATAATATTTTCTGTGATGATGAAATATTGGCTTTAAAAGTATATTTAATTATCAATAGGAGTATGTTTTTGTAATATTTATTTTTTAAAAGTTTAGTATGAACTCCATGGGAATCATTTACTGTGAGCCTTTGCATTATCCAGAGTTGCCGAATGTCTTGATCGATAGGTTACAGTTGACTCATAAAAAATAAGCCCTGTGATCATCCACAGGGCTTACATAAAACGATTATTTGATTTTTACTATTTCGGCAATTTTATCATTGGCAATTTTACACCATTTATCAGTCAATTGAATTTCTCCGCTTAATGTTAAACGGTCATAGTCAGAATTATAAAATGAAACGATTGTATCAGGTTTGTTTTTATCCCGTTTTACAAATGCCAGTTCGATTTTATCAACAACCTTCATACTGCTTTTTTCAATTCCAACAGTCCTGCTTGATTCAAATATCCGGCATTTCTGAATATCGGCAAGATTTATTTGTTGAACAGTTTCAACTTCATTTATTTTACTGATGTTAAAAACCAAATTGGAATCTTCGTCAATTCCAATGATTGAATTGTTCCAACGATCATATTTAGATATTTTACAATTATTCTTTTCAGCCAATGCGAAAAGTGGTTGTAAAAATTGTGACTCTTTCTTCTTCTTGTTACTATTTGTATTTATGAAAAATACAAGAATTATGAGTATGATTATTACTCCGGCAATAATTGTTATTGAATCCATTTTGAAGTTATATTATGTGAATATATAATCTATGCAGTCATTGATTTTACTGAATCAACTACATAGAATAAGTTTATTTGAAATATATTGAGCAAAATTAAAATGGATTACCAAAAGTAATGGGAAGGAAAAATTATGTCAGTTTTCTTGAACTGAATAAAGAGATTCTTTGAAAAGGAATTGTAATGTGAAAATGAACTGAAAAGTAATAGTTCTGAAGTAATTGTGCAGAAGGAAAATTGATTGAAATGATTTTTTATTGATGGGCTCGGAATATTGTTATATAAGCTAATCGAACTTTCGGATTGTCCTGTGTGGCAAAATAAGTTAGATAAAACTGTCGTAGAACTATATTCGGTGCCGCAATGATTAGAATAATCTGCATTGTAATTCAAATCATTTTCACCATAAAAACTCATGAAAAAGAAGCACAGGATAACTATGTTGAATAATGCAGTTATTTTTAATAGTTGTTTCACACTGCAAAAGTATAAATTCCAAATGATTTATTTACCTGCTATTTCTCAATGTGCAAGAAGTCTGAATAATTTCCTATAAGGACAGAAATAGAAGAAGCAATCATTGTTGTTTATTTAGCACCAGGGGCTCGATAACTAACAGATTTTTTAGATGCTGCATCAATATCTTCCGGAGTAAGTAATACAGTCACAGAGATCCTAACGAGGCCGGCAGCATTTACTCTCAATCCAACTGCAGCAGCAGAAATATCATCCGGGAGTTCTACAATAAGAATCACATCATCCTTACCAAATGCATAATAAAATGCCTCTACTTTACCACCCATTGCTGCCAACATTTTCTCAATGGCAGTTTTACGCCCGGAGCCGCCTTCCTGAATTAATCCCTTTGTTCCTTCGGAATTATAAGTTCCTTTAATTAAATATTTTTTCATGGCTTTAACTATTAAATGTTTCATTTATATTATGTATTATGCATACAATTTCGCTCACTTATTTAGTATTGTACTTATTGTATTAAAGATACAAAATTTAGTGTTCATTTCAAAATCAACGAAATGCTTTTTTCTATATGAATATTATATTTTGATTGTCAATACAGCATTGTCGCTATTTGAAAACTAGCTTACCTCTCGCAATGATAGATTTTATAAGCTGTTAAAAATGAATATAATGACATGACTCATTTGGTAGCATCTCCTTCAGAGCGTCATTGCGAGTGGGAAGCTATTTTTAATAGCCACAATGTGCTTATGACAGGGAGTGAATATACCTTTCCCGGCAATCCCGAAGGGATTGTCGCCCCGGATGAAGGTCTTTGCAAATCAGAAGCAATTTTAAAGGCTAGATTGTTTATAGGTCAGGCTATATCCTCTCATAATGAATGCGTTAAACAAGTAAGTGCATTCATTTAATATTCAGAATATTACGTAAATCTGTCATTGGTAGGTACGAAACAATCTCACATTAAGTTTATAAATGCCTCATCAACATATCGTTATTTCGATGTCCGTTTTCAAGAACATGGAGAGACCCAGTATTTTGCAAATTTAAACATTCAAAATTTAACCTTTAAAGTCCTTTTGCCTTTTTCTTAAAAAATCCGCGTAGTAATATATTGTGCTGAACAGCTTCAAGATCTTCATCCAGTTTCTTAGAACTGCTCTCTAAGGATTTCATTGATTCTTTTAATTGATTGCCCACTTTTTCGTCGTGCAGCAAGACGCCAATTGCAGTATTCGGATTACTGGCTGTTTGTTTAATATTGGCAATAAACAGATTTACCGAATCGGCCATTTGATGAAATTGCAAAACTGAAGCTTTAACTGATTTGAAAACTACAGTATCTGTTGTAAGTTCTCTGGCAAGAGTGCCTTCTTTATTTAAGCTAGTGCTGAAATCAGCCAGAGTGGCGATCATTTGCTGTGCCTTAATGGAGGCCTGTTGAAGTGAACCAAGGGTTAGGCTCAGGTTGGTGTACATTGAACTGTCGTTAAGAAATTTTCCAATTGAACCTTCACCCGCTGCCAATCTTTTAGTGATTGATTTGATATCGGTTGTTATTGCCAGTAGATTCTTATTATTTGCCTGAGCCGTGTTGATCATGTCTTCTGAGGTAAAAGTTTTCTCCACTTGTAATGTATCTCCTTGATGCGACTCACCGGCTTCAATGGTGCCGCCATAAATAACCATGATTTTATTCCCGATAAGTCCGTCGTTGCTTATTTTAACCATTGCATCTTTACGGATATATTGGAGGGCTGAAGTGGAAATGTTCATATTTACGATCACCTGCGATCTGCCGTGAAAACTCAGGCTGCTGACACTGCCTATTTTTACACCCGAAAACCAAATATTATTTCCTGGCTGTAACCCACTTATATCATCAAAAAGCGAAACCAATTCGGTCTTTCTGTTAAATGTATCATGTATATTTCCGACCATAAGAATTCCTGCCAACAGGAAACCCACTCCGAGAATGACAAAAACACCTACTATAACTGCAGTTTTATTGGATGATTGATTCATGGTTATTGATAAAATTATAGTTAAAAAAGCCTTTTATTTGTTCATTAACCGATTCTGCATTAAACACTTCATCGAAATTTCCTATTTTCAAAAACTTCCCGTTGTTCAGCATGGCAATCCTGTTGGCTGTATTTTTTGCACAGGTAAGGTCGTGTGTAATAATGATTGAACTGGTATTGTATTTTTCCCGCACTCTGTTGATAAGGTCAATGATTTCAGCACTTGTAATAGGATCAAGACCCGAAGTGGGTTCATCATACAACATGATTTCCGGTTTAAGAATTAAGGTGCGTGCAATGCCTATCCGCTTTCGCTGTCCTCCGGAAAGATCGGAGGGCATCTCTTTGTTCTTATCCTTTAATCCAACGGCATCCAGAACCCCATTTACTGCCTCATCCACTTCCTTTTTATTCATGTTTTTTCTATTCATGGTCAATGGAAATGCCAGGTTCTGATAAACAGTCATACTATCGTACAATGCACTGTTTTGAAATGAAAACCCAATACGTAACCGCAGAATATCCAGTTCCTTAGTTGATAATTGAGCAACCTTTTGGCCCAACACCATCACTTCTCCTTTATCGGGCTTAAGTAATCCTGCAATAATTTTGATTAAAACCGATTTACCCGTTCCCGACTTGCCGAGCACAGCAACATTTTCTCCCCGGTACAAATTAAAGTCAATGCCCTTTAAAACTTCCAGATCACCGAATGATTTGTGCAACCCGTTGATTGATATGACGGGTTCCTCTTTGTTTAAACTATTTTTTAACTGCCCCATCTCTTTAAAAGTATCGTATCCAGTTAGATAATTGTACAATTAGTACTTCTTCTATAAATATCAGGAACATGGCCAGTACAACAGCCTGATTTGCTGCTTTGCCAACACCCTGCGTTCCATTTGAGGCATAAAATCCTTTATAGGAACCGATAATGCCAATGGTAAACCCAAAGACAATTGATTTGGTCACCGCCGTTGAAATGTCCAGAAAGGAGATCGCTTTAAAGGCATCCTGGTAAAAACCGAGAAGGCTTGCGGCTTCTTCTGCATGAACATTGATATACGAACCATAAAGGGCCACAAAACTGCAATACAAGGCAAGTACTGGAATGGTTATGGTAGTTGCCAGTACACGGGTAACCACCAAATATTTGTACGGATTAATGGCTGATACTTCCATGGCATCAATTTGTTCGGTCACTTTCATCGAACCAAGTTCTGCGCCTATCCCCGAACCCACTTTCCCGGCACAGATTAGGGCTGTCACCAAAGGACCCATCGCTTTTATGATGGCAATGCCAACCAATGATGGTATCCATGAAGTAGCCCCAAAATTTTCAAGAGGCGGCCTCGATTGCTTGGTAAAAACCACACCAACAATAAAACCGGTAAGTGAAATTAACGGTAGTGACTTGAGGCCAATCTCGAAACATTGATGAATGACCTCACGAAAGTGAAATGGCCTTTTGAATACCTCTCTAAAAAAGAGCGTAGTAAATCTAAAACCATTGTTAACGCCTATGAAATATTGATCAATATTTGCTGAGAATATATATTTTTTAGTGCCGTAATTAATCATTGACTGTTGATTATTGTTATTACTTATGCTGGTTTTGCGACTTTATGCTAAGCTAAAAGCAAGGCATTTTATCATTATCAACCGACAGGAGAAATGTATTTTTATGAAAAATATAAATGATGATTTTCATTTAAATCGTCTTTTCTATATTCCAGACAAAAGCTCTTAGTCCCTGTTCTTCCACGTCATGGTTGAGTGCCTGAAGTTTTTCGAGCAACTGGTCCACTTTATTGTCTTCTATGATGGTTAAGTGAACATTGTTCAGCTCAGGCCAGGTGTGGGAGCCCTCGTGGGTTTCACCCTTCACCGATCCCTTTCCCCTGATCTCTGTCCATTGGGTATATCCACGAATGGATAATTTATGCAGCAATTCCTGAACCTCTTCAGTAAGCGATTGATTATGTGTGATTAATACTGATTTCATGGTTTAAACAGTTTGAAGTTTTACTAATTTTTTATTTGCTCTTTTAATTTTCCCTACTCCAAAAATGGTATAGATCGTAGGAATCAAAACCAGGGTTACCATTGTCGAGAATGTTAAACCTCCAAAGATAGCGATAGCCATTGGTTTCCACATCTCAGATCCACTTCCTGTTGTCGCGATCATCGGTATCATAGCTAAAATCATGGTCAGTGAGGTCATCAGAACGGGTCTTAAACGTGAGCGACCTGCTGAAATGACTGCCTCCTTTAGAGTATATCCCCTATCAACCAATAAATTGGTATAGTCTACCAGGATGATTCCGTTTTTCACCACAATACCTATTAACATGACCACACCAATCAATGAAATGACATTGATCGTAGCATTAAACAGGTATAGCGAAATAAAGACTCCGGTAAATGCAAAAGGAATGGAAAACATGATAATGAACGGCTCAGTTAATGATTCGAATTGCGATGCCATAACAATATAGACAAGTATCAATGACAGCAGTATTAACATGATCAGGCTCTTAAATGAGTCTTTCATATTCTCTGCACTACCTCCAAAGTCCACTGAAACGTCATTCGGCATGTCCATCTGGGCAATTTCTTTTTCAAGAGCTGCTTTCACAGTGCCAATATCACTACCTGAAAGGGCTGACGAAACTATGACTACGCGCACCTTATTTTCACGCTCAATATTGGGTGGTGAATAAAAACGCTTCAACTGGGTAATCTCACTCAGTTTAACCATTTTGCCCTGAGGGGTCGAAATACTGATGTTCTCAATGTCATCGGTCGATTGTCTGAATTTATCATCGTAACGCACAATGACATCGTATTCATTGCCGTCCTCTTTATATTTTGTGGCTGTTAGGCCCGTAATTCGATTTCGGATTGCTGCTGCAACTGTTGCAGTATTTAATCCAATTGAAGTCATTTTTTCATTGTCCAATACCAGCTGCAATTCAGTCTTTTCTTTGTCGCGGCTAATTAGGATATCTTTTGTCCCCTTTATTCCTTTGAGGGCGGCTGCTATTTTTTCTGAAATGATATTGGTTTCATCAAAATCGTTTCCAAAGACTTTTACTTCCAGGTTACTTCCACCTCCCATACCCAAAGCACTTGATGCACGTGAACTTCCCGGGTCAACGTAATATTTCTCAATCTCAGGTAATTTCTCGATATCACTCCGCATTTCATTGGCGATCTGGAAAATATCCTTATCGCGGTCTTTAAGCGGTTTCATCTTAAAGGTATAATTAATAATATAGTTTCCTGCTTCAGTAAAAATAGCTGCCAAGCTGCTCCCATCTCCTACACCTGCACTGGTAGAAACAAGTTCAATTTCCGGATAGTTGTTCCTGAAAATAGAATCCAGGTACTGAGCCGTGATGATCGTTTCTTCGAGTTTCGTTCCCTGAGCCAGTTTTACCTGTGCTGATATCCGGTCATTATCCGAAGCGGGCATAAATTCAGTACCTATTACTTTCACCAGGAACATGGATGCAATAAATATGACGACAGCTCCGCTAATCACTGACCATCGGTGACCAACTGCCCATCCAAGTAGTTTCTCAAAAAAGTGGTCCATTTTCCCCAGCAGGCTTTGCGAGAACCAATAGATTTTGCCCCCTATACTTTTTTTACCGGGAGTTTTGGCATCCAGCATCTTAGACGACAACATCGGTACCAGTGTCAATGATACTACAACAGAAGTAGCAACGGCTATGGTAACTACCCAACCCAGTGGACGGAACAGGATACCGGTAATGCCGCCCAACATGGTTAAAGGAAGGAATACAGCAATGATAGTAAGCGTGGACGCAATCACAGCTAAACTCACCTCACTCGTTCCGTAAATCGCCGATTCGCGGGCAAAGCCTCCTTTTTCCAGTTTCTTGGTGATATTTTCAAGTACTACAATGGAGTCATCTACCACCAATCCGATGGCGATTGAAAGCGATGATAGGGTAATAATATTGATGGTCCCTCCCGATAAATACATATATACAAATCCTACAATCAACGATATAGGTATCGAAAGCGAAATGATAAACGTAGGTCTGGCCCTCCCTAAAAAGATGATGACAACCAGAACAACAAAGATAAGGGCGAAAATTAATGTTTCGGATAAATTATTAATCGAACTAATGGTATTGGTTGATGAATCCATCAGAATTTCAACTTTTATATCCGGTGGCAAGGTCTGTTTAATCTGTTCAAGCTTTTCCTTGATCTTTTGTGCAACGGTGACCGTATTGGCGTCGGATTGCTTCTGAACCATCACACGAACGTTTTTTCCTCCATTGGCACGTTCATAGGTTTTGACATCTTTTAAGCCATCGTGGACTGTTGCAATATCCCTGAGGTAGACTGTTTTACCATTTTGATTACTGACAATGATATCTTTAATGACATTGCTGTTTGCAAATTCACCCTGTAGTCGGAGCGGCAAATCTGATTTTCCCATTTCAAGACTCCCTGAAGGCAGATTCAGGTTATTTGATCCCAATACTCCAGCTATCTGCTCTACAGTTAAGTTATATGCATCCAGTTTTCGGGGATCCACATCAACCATTACAGCCCTTACAGGTGCGCCGACCTGGATAATATTTCCTACTCCATCTATCCGGTTAAGTGGTTGAATGAATTTCTTATCCAAAAGATCTTTTATCCCGGCATAACTTTCAGTCGAAGTAACACTAAACATGATTACAGGAACCATGCTGGTACTGACTTTAAATATAGTGGGAGTCTCAACACCATCGGGTAAATTTCGTTCCGCCATACCTACGGCATTCCTTACTTCGTTGGTTGCTTCATCCAGGTTTGCTCCCCATTCAAATTCAAGGGTAACTACTGATATGTTGTCTTTTGACTTGGAACTTATTTTTTTTAGCCCGGTGAGTGAACCAAACCCATCCTCTAGTTTTCGGGTGACGTTTTGCTCTACGTCTGAAGCATTGGCCCCATTGTAATAAGTAAAGACAGAAATAATAGGGGGATCGATTTTGGGAAAGAAATCCACCGGTAATTGAAGATAAGAATAGATCCCTAATATGACCACGCCAATAAAGATCATGATCGTACTGACGGGTTTCTTGACTGCGGTGCTATAAATACTCATAAAAATGTCGTTTTAAAATTCAATTGATGACCTTCTCTTTGTGCGGGAGGATTATTATTTAATGGTGATTGGAGATAGGTTCTCAAGCTTGTTCTGCCCAACAACAATAATTTCATCTCCTTTGGAAAGGCCTTCCAGAATCTCGATTTTATCGTCAAACATACGTCCTGTTTTTACCAGCGTCTTTTGAGATATATTATTTTTATTGAGAAATACATACATGTCGTTTGTCCCTGTCTGCTTTACCAACGACATGTTTGGAACCAATATGGCATTGCCTTTCCCAAGGTTTAACTGAATCTTGGAAAACATTCCAGGACGCAATTTCAGGTTGCTGTTTTGAATTTTCACTTCCACGGTAAAGGTTTTTGTAGCATTGTCGATGGTGGGATAGATCTTGTAAATCTCACCTGCAAATGTCAGATCAGGATAGATTTCCGATGTCATATCGGCTTTCATTCCAATGCTTATCAAAGGAAAATAGGATGCTGATATTCCTACAAGTGCCTTAAGCTGATTGATTTGAACAATTGACACCAGTGCAGGTTTGCCTATCGAAGCAACGGGTGAACCGGAATAGATCTCCCCATCTTCGAAATATTTCCCCGATACAACTCCGCTGAAGGGGGCTTTTAACTGTGTATTCTCCTGAAGAAACTGGTAGCTTGTTTTCGCGATATGGTAGGCTGAACTTACCTGGTCGTATTGCTGGTCTGATATACTGTTTGTTTTTTTCAAGGTGTCCAGCCTTCTGTAATTGGTTTCCAGATTCATCAGGTTAATCTGTGCCTGCTCAAGATTCGCACGGTCCATCAGCACAACAACCTGTCCTTTAGTAACATTGTCGCCGATTTCTACATTGATTTTTTCTATTCTTCCTGGTCCAGATGGGGCAAGATGCACCTCCTCAAATGCAATTAGACTGGCTGTATAATCAATGTTGCGGGAAATTAATTCTTCATTCACCAACATTGTTTTTACTGCTACAGTTGGTTTAGCAACAATTGTTGCAGCCTGGGCTTTCGTTGAACTATCAGAAGAGCAAGACGTTCCAAAGATCAAAATTCCGGCAACGGCAACCAGGGTTAAATAATTTATCGTGTTCATTATATTTGATTTTTTAAAGTTTGCTGTTTATTTTACGTAATGATGATTCGGCGTTGAGCAACTGAAGCAGAATGCCTGTATAAGTGGATTCAGCGTTCAGGTAATCACTGTTGGAGCTGGTGAGTTCCAAACTTGAAATAATACCCTGCTGGAATTTTAGTTTCATCTTTTCAAGTACTTCATTTGCAATCTCCACATTGGCTTTTTGACTTTGATATTGCTCCAGTAGATTGTTGTAATTGTAGCGTAATTGTCTTTCCTGAAGCGTCAATTGTTCGGTTAACAGATCTTTGGTATTTTCACTGATGGCATAATCAATTTTTGCCTGATTGACCTGTGATGATCGCTGACCGCCTGAAAATATCGGAATGTTTAAGGTCAATCCGACTACATTTTTAGGCGAAAGGTCAAAGACAGGCTTCTTTAGTTTTTCAGTATAAGAGTAAAAAGCTGCCACTGAAGGTAAATAGCTTGCCTTTTTAAGTTGAATACTTTTCTGTGCAATCTCACCCTGCATCACTATCAATTTGAAATCCTGGTTATCCTGAATGTTGAATGCCGTCTTGGCTATTGCCGGATTGATGTATTGCAGGGCAACTTCATCGAGATGTGTCGAAAGTTGAATTGCCTGTTCTGAATCAATGCCCAATTGTAAACGCAGCATATTATAACCGAATTCAACCTGTCTCTCAGTTGATTTAAGTGCATTTTCAACTGATGCAACCAGGATGGCAAGTTTCTTCGCATCTGTTTGCTCAATCATACCCGCATTGGCCAGGTTCTGTGTCTTCTCTTGAATAAGCTGCACATTGATCTTATTCTCTTTGATGATCGTCAATAATCTTTCGCTGGCCAAAACCATATAATAGGCCTGAATAACCTGGTCCTTTACATTCTGCTCATCTTTCTGGTAACTTTGTTCAGCAATGGATTTCCCAAGTTTAGAAAGTTGTACACCTACAAAATAACTTCCATTGAAGATCAGCTGACTGGCACTTGCCTTAAAGTTGCTGGTAGGATTGAATGTAATGGTGGCGGGTGGTGCACTTGGATTTAACTGTAAACTGGCTGTGGCTCCCAGAAAATTGGAATAATCAAATGACGCATTAACCTGTGGTAAGCCTTGCGATAGGGTTTCCCTGATCTTTTGTGTTGACTTATCAACTGTCAATTTTGAATTCACCAATGTCTTGTTGTGAGTGATGGCATAGCTTATAGCACTATCCAATGTTAGCACCAATGATTGCTGTGCCTGAAGTGAATTAACGCTTATGCAAAATACAATAACAAGAATGATTTTAATAATAGGTTTCATCAATTTATTTTGATTTTTATTGTACTTTAAATTGCAATCCTGATTATGGATTGTTTGATTTTTAAATAGATTCACTGATCAATTGTTGTTGTTATCAACTATATCTGTAAAAAAATTACAGTAGTCCGGCTTTAGTCTTAAGATGGCCGACTACCTTATGGAAATTATCAATTTCAGCCTGAGTGAGTCCCTGTTGAAGTTCTCCCATCATGTCCGAGATTACTTTCATATATTGATCTATTACCCGATGTCCGGATTTGGTAACCAGCAGGTAGTTTTTGCGTCTGTCTTTTAAATCGGCAACCCTACGGACCAGCTCTTTTTTCTCCAGTGAATCAATGAGCCTAAGGATTACAGATTTGTCTTTACCCATCATTTCGGCCATATCCTTCTGTATCACATCATCTTCTTTGGTTGTGATGGCATACAAGAGGCTGAACTGTTCAGCCGAAATCTTTACTTCAACATGAGTGAGTTCCTCCGAACGTTTTCGAAATACCCGATACACTTCGTGCATCATTTTACCCATTTCCAACAAAGAGATATTCTGGCTTGCCATGTATGTATTTTAATTCGGTCAAAGTAAAAACTATTAGTTGATACTAACAACTATATATTGAAATTAATATTTGCAGATAATATTTTCATAACATTGGCTACTTAAACTTTCAACTCTTAAAAAGGTAAATTAGATCTTTAGGAATGGACGCAATGATGAAGTACCGATAATTCCATTCGATAATTGGATATAGCCTGCTCCAAATTATCACTTATCCATATAAACGTGTAGGGATCAACTTCTTTATCTTCAGCAATAATCTCCTGATGTAATCTTTTCAGTTCATTGATCAATTCTGAAAAGTGTAATAATTCTTTTGTTTCAAGTTTTCTCATGATGCGGCTTTTACTTTGGTAGACGAATGAGGCAAAGAAATATTTTAAGGCAGTCTATTTTCTTTAGCAAAACCAAATGATTTAGTCCTGCATCTCATCATCGAAACGTCATTGCGAGTCACGAAGCAATCCCATCATAAGAGTGTAATTACAAAAAAAAGTGATGGTCAAAATATAAAGTTTTTATATTTCAACCATCACTATGATTATTTATTAACATTAAGTAAAACTAGTGTAATATACTAGTTTCCATGTAATTCTCAATTAATATCCAGGATTTTGATCCTTCGGCTCAATAGATGTGTTGGTAGTAATCTCGTCGGCTGGTATTGGAAATAATTCATGGTGGTTGGCTTGAAAACCTAAACTACCCAATACTGCTGGAGCATCACCCCAACGTACTAAATCAAAGAATCTGCTTCCTTCAAAACACAACTCTTTTTGCCTTTCAAGTTTAATCAACGTCAATAAAGCATCGCCAGTTAAAGCAGTTGCTGTTAAACCAGCTCTTTCATGAACTTTGTTCAATTCAATTATTGCCAGGTTATCCTGATTGTTCATGTGATAAGCTTCTGCAGCCATTAACAATGCATCGGCATAACGCATGACCCTGATGTTTGATCCATAATTCAATTCCGGTTGAGCGACTGTATCTGTTTCATATTTTTTACATGCATATTTTATCCTTAGGTAATCTTGATACATATAAGGAACAGGATTGGCTTGAACTTTACCACCCTGAGCTTTGAACTGTGCATCTGAAATGACGCAATATGAACGTATATCTGTTGGATCTGATGATAATACATCCCCGATTACCTTGGATGGTAAATTGAATCCCCATCCGCCTCTTAAACCGTTACTCCAATTACTGGCAATACCGTGGTAGTCAGCAAAACTAAAAAAACCATTATCGTCACGTGGGCCTTCAAGTTGCATTTGAATATTTACTTCTACCAATCGTGCGTCAAAAGTTCCATCTGCTCCATTCGTACCCCATGAAGTTTTTAATTGAGAAGTGTATGAAGCTTCAAATACGGATTCAAGTCCAAATTCTCCGGCTTTCAGAAAATTATCCATATAATTTGCTCTTGGAAGTAAATTATATTCGCCTGAGGAAATTAACTGACCCAATACAACGGAAGCTTCTGCCCATTTCTTTTGATAAATATCGGCTTTTCCTAATAGAAATTGAGCTGTGCCTTTTGAAAAACGGTATTTACTTCCAGCAGCGTAAGCACTTTTAGCAGGTAAACCAGCAATTGCTGCGTTTAAATCACTTTCAATTTGTGTATAAATGGCTGCTTTTGGTGAACGCGGTTTACTTAACTCTGAAGGCAGTATCGGATTTTTAGTCATTAACGGTACATCACCAAACATAATTACCAATTCCAGATAAGCATGAGCCCTAAGCGCCTTTGCTTCAGCAACCATTTGCAGCATGCCCGGTGTAGCCGTAGTCATCGCCTCAACGGGGGTAATGATCGCGTTTGCAGAAGCTATAATTTCGTACAACCGTTGCCAAAGACCTCTGATCTTTGTATTATTTGGTTGCCAGTCAAACTTATCCAAAGCATCGTACTCTGGTGTATCGAATGCATTGGGACCTGCCGATTGGGAATCGTCAGTAATCACGTTCTGAATAAAACGCATTCCATTCCATGCACTTGAATACAAAGTTTGCTCTCTGTCGTAGAGACCCACTACAGCCTGCAAAACCTGAGCATCAGTCTTCAAAAAATCGGCTGTGGCCATATTATTCTGAGGCTTGATTTCCAAAAATTCTTTACTACAGCCGCCTATAAAGGTAATCAGCAGCAGCATACTTAATTTATATATTATATTCTTCATAACTAAATGTTTTGTAGGTTAAAAATTAACAGATAAACCAAATATTACCTTAGCCGCAGTCGGGTAGCGTCCTCTATCCAGTCCTTGTAGGGTATTATCATTACTACCAACTTCAGGATCATAACCTTCATATTTGGTAATTGTGAAATAATCGTCCAGAGAAACATAAGCCCTAAGCGTGTTAATGCCTATTCCGGTAGTTATTGCTTTAGGAATTGTATAACCCAATTGCAATTGTTTAACCCTTAGATACGAACCGTTTCCAATCATTTTATCACCATTGTACAAAAATAAGGAAGAGTTATTTGGTTTTGGCATACTTGCATTGTGATTGGTTGCTGACCATCTGTCAGTAAAGAAATAGGCCGGTTTATTTGATCCTGGCCTGTCTTCACGGAACCATCCCATATAAATGTCATTGCCTTGAGTACCCTGAAAAGCGACGTTTAAATCCAAACCTTTGTATTTTATGAATAGGTTGCCTCCATAAATCATATTCGGATTTGGGTCACCTATTTTTGTGATGTCATTGGAATTGATCTGTTTGTCTCCATTGGCATCTACTACTTTTAAATCGCCGGCTGTAAAGGTTGTACCATAAGTTGCGTTATAAGCTGTTGCCGCTGCATCGTCTTGTAATAAACCATCTGTTTTGTACCCTCTAAAATACCAAAGTGGTTCGTTTAACTCAAATCTGGTCAACCCGCGATTCCTTACTCCTGTGCCGTCAATTGGAGTCGGTACACTCATTTTTGTTACTTTATTCGATAAGAAAGAAACATTTGCACTTATACCATACTGAAATGCATGGTCGTCATTCGTATAACCTATTTCAACCTCAACTCCTTTATTGCTTACATTTCCAATATTTGTAGGTGACGATAGGTTACCGGCTGAATAAAACGGTGCCGGAGTGGCAATTAAGTCTTTTGTTTCCTTATTGAAATAATCGACGGTAACATTAACTTTGTTCTTAAAAAGCCTTGCATCAATACCGATATCAGTCTGTTGTGAGGTCTCCCACTTCAAATCGGCATTGGGCAATGCACGGATCCAACCTCCTGATTGAAATTGATCCAGATCATTGGGATACCGGGCAGTCAAAATCCACAATTCAGCATCGCTGTTACCCGTTAAATTGGAACGGCTACCGTTTTGACCCCAACTGGCTCTCACCTTAAGGTAGGATATGGCATTAACTTTTAAAAAGTCTTCTTTGGTCACTACCCAACCTGCAGAAACGGCAGGAAACACTCCATACTTATTCTTGGTAGGGAATTCACTTGCTCCATCACGACGGATAGAACCTTCCAGCAAATATCTACCATTATAATCATACGAAAGACGTCCGAAAACTGAAGCCATTGTTGATTCCCTGTTATATCCACCAATTCTATCATTGGCACGGCTTACAGATCCAGCCTGAGTGGCATATTGATCCCCTTCAGCCACCAACGGCCCTGAGGTCATTGAAAAAGTATTGAATTGAGTGTTTCCACTGTTAGGGTCAATATTTGGAATATGTGCTTTTTGTGCCGAATATCCAATTAAAGCGGTCAATGAATGCTTTCCAAGTTTTGCATCATAAGAAGCAAAATTATCCCAAACCCATCGGTCATTGATCTGTAGATTATCCCGAACATAGGTTGAAGAATTAGTATTTTCAGTTGACCCGAAAAATTTAGGTTGCCACAAATGATTTACGAAATAGGAAAAATCCCTGCCTAACCTGGAAGTAACATTTAATCCTTTGATGGGTGTAATGGTCACATAGCCCACGCCGGTCATCTGGTCTATTGAGGTAGTGTTGTGATTGACAGCAATATTCAAAAATGGGTTAATCATTTCACCCGTTATATTCTCACCGGTAGAATAATAATTTCCATTTGCATCTTTTACCATTGTATTTCCAGCATCAATAAGTGTCTGAATATGCGCAGGAGTACCATTATATACTACGGGAGTAAGGGGATCCATAATCAAGCCTGCACCTGCAACAGAGTTGTACTCCGAATTGCTGACAATACCAGCTTGATTGGAATGCATATAGTTGAAATTTCCGCCTACCTTGATCCAGGATTTTACCTGGCTGTCAATATTTATCAAAGCCGTGTATCTTGTATAATTCGAGCTGCTCTTTCCAATGATACCATCCTGATTAATATAACCTCCGGAAAGTAAATACTTAGTTTTATCGTTACCTCCTGCAAAAGATAAATGATGTTGTTGCATCGGAGCATTACTGAATAATTCATCTACCCAATTTGTATTGGCATTAAAACGATTCTGAATAGTCTGTCCTGCCTCTTGTTGAAAGGTTGTATACTGACTGGCATTCATCATTTTAGCATTGGTTCTCAGACTTTGAATCCCATATTGAAAATCATAATTTATTTGGGGTGCATCTGAAGTACCTGATTTCAATGTAATCATAATTACACCATTGGCGCCTTCAGCTCCATAAATGGCAGTAGATGCTGCATCTTTCAAAACTTCCAATGATCCAATATCATTTGGATTAATGGAGTTCAGATTGGTTATTCTCATCCCATTTACCAAAATAATTGGGTTTGAACTTTGATTAGAACTTACACCCCTGATACGGATATTGGTGGTGGAACCTGGATCACCTCCCTGAGGCAATACCATCACACCGGAAGTCTTACCCTGAATGGCCTGATCAACCCTGGAGGAAGAGGTTGTTCTAATTTCGTCTGATTTAATAGAGGAGATGGCACCGGTCACTAAACTTTTCTTCTGTACACCATATCCAACCACCACCACTTCACTTACATCAGTGGTTTCAGTTACCAGATAGACATTGATCGGGGCAGTAGTTACGGCCAACTCCTGTGTTACCATGCCTACAAACGATACTTCAAGCGTTTTTGATGTGGAGGGAACTTTTATGGTGAATCTTCCATCCATATCGGAGACTACACCAATACTCTTTCCTTTTACTAGTATGGTGGCTCCTGGTAAAGTGGCATTGCCTTCGCCATAAACTACCCCATTTACTGTAATAGTTTGCTGGGCAAAAGCCAGTGAGAATACACTCAACCATAAAATACCGGTTAAGAGCAGCATCTTGGATTTCAAACCAAAATGCAGGTAATAGAACAGATTTTTTTTCATAAACTAATCGAATTAGATGTTAGTTAATAATAATTAATACAATTTTAACTTATATAAATATTAGCATTATGTATTCTTATTAAAACTTATATCCGCCCATTGCTGGACCTCCAAGACAATTAAAAAAGTCAGTCTAAATAGTTACTAAAAGCTTATTCTATATCGAAATAATTAAGACCTAAAAATAATTTAAAAAAATAGTTTCAATCTACATTCAAATTATCAGAATATAATGGTTTTTTATCCTTATATTTAAAGATTCAGAACATAAATACCTAACTTAATGGAACTATTTTATGAGAAGTTGACAAATGACGCAGAATTTTGCATTCAATGCCTCGATATTTATTGTCCATACCTAGTTATTCCCTGGCATGTTCATCCTGAGACTGAAATAATATATATCGAAAAAGGAAGCGGAACTCGTTTAGTAGGCGATCATTATGAATCATTCAGTGAGGGCGATATTGGGCTTATTGGACCCAACCTACCTCATGTATGGAGAAATGACCCAATATACAGGGAAAATATTCCAGGGCTTGAAGTCCATATTTTGGTAGTGCATTTTCTTGATGGTATTTTTAAAGGTTCATTGGCTATATTGCCCGAAATGCAAAGTATTGATCAACTGCTTTTCAAATCACAGTATGGTATAAAATTCTTTGGTTCAGCCAGAGAGTTTATTGCTATTCAGATGAAAAAAATTGTAAAGGCAACTGGCACTGAAAAATTATTATTACTGATCAAAATACTTGATTTCATGTCAAATACTGAAGAGAAACAGGTATTGGCCAGCGAAGGGTTTACTCAAATCAAAAAATCTTTAGATTTTGACCGTTTTGAAAAGACCCGCCGGTATATGATGGACAATTTTCAGAAAGATATTACCCTCGAAGCCGTTTCTGCTCTTACAGGAATGACACCTACTTCATTTTGCAGATATTTTAAACACCATACCAACAAATCATTCCATACCTTTTTAAATGAATTAAGGATTGGCCATGCCTGTAAACTATTGTTGGAAAACAAAATGAAAATTTTAGAGATTTGTTACGAGAGTGGATTCAACAATCTCTCGAACTTCAACGAACAATTTAAAAAAATAAAAGGATTCCCTCCCAGCCAATTTTTAAAGATTAGGGAAGAAACTTTCTGAATAATTCAAACCTCTAATTATTAACTAAATCAATAAATATAGATTTATGTGAGTTACATTTAAATCTTTTCTCTGACGGAAGAATTTTTCTTAGAAATCACCTCTTTTGTAAAACTTGCCATTTTTTTCTTTCGTCCTGTTAACTTATAATAAGCAATAACCTCGCTAATTTCACTTTTATCCTACTCAGTTAAAAGTTTTGAATCTGCAAGGAAATCAATACCTTCAGGTTCTTTTATGTATCCCATGATTTATGTATTGAAATATTTTCAATTAATTTTAAAGCGCAATTGGAGCTACTCACGGGGTGACTGGAATTCACCCCGTGAGTAATCTCTTACTTCACCAAGATGCTGCCGGCAAACTGACTATCTGATATCACCGTCTGGCTGGCATTCTGAAAGGCAATATAACATTGCACTTCATCGCCTTTAAAATTTGCAGGAAGTTGGATTATTTGGGTTCCTACTCCACGAACACTGCCAGCAAAAGAAGTGAATACAAGACCCTTTTCAGGATCATACACCAACAATACAGCCCCGTCATTGCCCATTGCCCCATTAAGCGAAGAATTGTCCGCCCAGGTGAACTTAACCTGACCATTGGCCGGAGAATTAACTCCTGGGTCTAAGGCCCCTGGAAGTTTGCCTTGACTAACCATCACCTTTGAATAATCAATCCTATATTCAGGATAGGTACCTATTATGGCATGAGCGAGATTATAGGAAGTTGCGACATTGAAAGCCGTCATTTTGATGGCTTGTTTTTTAAACCCAACACGCAAAAAGGCTTTCAAAGGACTCAGGAACTTGATAACCACAACCATCTTAACCCGCTGAACCTGTTGTGCTTCTGTTCGTGGATTGGCAATATGGGCTGGTTTGCTTTTTATAAAGTCGATGCCCTTCCATTCGCCCCCGATCACTGTTCCGACCTTGCCGGAAAAGCCACCTAAAATACCTTGTTGATTGGTTGCCATAATTTATGTTGATTATTTATTTATATTTGCATTTGACTGTACGATCCTCCATGAAATATTTTTTATCATTTGAAAGCATGAAGTTAACTATAGTAACGATTGGAACCAAATAATTGGTTCGCATTATTTATTGGAAATGCCCCGAGACCCATTGCCCCTTGCCCTATGCATTAAGCTCCCAGCCCCATGCCTTTATAATTCAAAGCAAACACTCTCCGAATAATCTCTATGGTCAATAGATCCAAAAAACAGGTAGATATGTTTAGCTGCAATAGGTAGGGCAGGTAATTCAAACGAACCATTCAAGGCTTCTCTTCTAATGCCGGTGGCCGTGATATCCGAATACTGACCATCGGCGGCACTGATTATAATCAGCTCATCTTTGAGGTGAACGCCTCCAACATTCAAATATTTTGGCCACTTCACTTCTATCTTGTTGGTATCTAATTCCGATCTATGGGCTTCGAATCCCTCTGGCCAGCTCAATTTCCCGGTAGAGAACCTGAGTTTTTTAGCATCCCCCAAACTGCCATCAGGAGCAAAAGCCGGCATGTTCGATTTGAGAAAAAAGGCATAACCACTCATCTTTTCAGCCGCTCCATTCCAAATCTGCGGAATGACTGAATATTTGAACTGACCGCAAAAACTATTTACTTCTTTGAACCGCTGAAGGTTAAGCAACATCCTGGGTGTCCATGAATCCTTATTGCGTTGGGGGACCTTACGGGTATAGGCTCCGCCACTGAACTGTACATAGACCAATCCGTCTGCCTTTCCCGAGAGCATTGAGCGAGCTCCTTCTTTTACTTTAGCCATAACATTGATAGATTAAGTGGTTATAGAATAAGATCAAAGTTAATATAAAATAATTACAAAAGCAATATTAGATTAATATTAATTCAATACTAATTCAATATGAACTCAATATAAATTCAATAGTGAATGGGTACATTATGGGTATAATATGGGTACATAATGGGTACATTACGGGTTAATGTACCCATTATTTACCGATAATAAACCCATTATCAACCCATTCGCACTTGAATTCATATTGAATTCATATTGAGTTTGTATTGAGTTCGTATAGAGTTCGTATAGGGAAAATAACAATAAATACTATCTCCACTACAAACCGCTCCTTAAAGGCCAACGGCAAAGGATAGCTTTGCCTGGAATACAAAACGCAGAATGTGAATTAATTAGATTGTGTATTCAATCATTATGTGTCATGAAATCTTCATCGGAGCGTTATCCTTTGCCGTCTGGCTTTAGCCGACGGATAATTTATCATAGTGAACCTTCGTAAGTCATAAGGATAAGTTAAATATTTTGTAAAAAAGCTTTGATATAAAGATTTAATATTGTAGCTTTGAAACAATTAATTATTATTGAAAGATTGTTTAGTTATTGAAAATAGTAACACAACCCTCATAATCTAAATAAATGCCTTAATATCGTATATACAGCCTAGACCAAATAACAGATAACCTATCCTTATGAAAATGAAAAAGAAAGCGCTTATACTTTTATCGTTTGTTTTAATATTTATTGTTTTTTTTAATTGTAAAAAAAGAAAAGGTAAATAATAAAACTGATAATGTACAGTGGAATTCACCGAATGAAAATATGACCCTTGATTTTATTGTTGGGAAAGGAGGGCATTTGTATTTAGAAGGCCATATAAATGACACTACCGGACTTTTCCTTTTTGATACTGGTTGTGATATGACCACTATAAATGAAAAATACATTACTGGTGAAGACTTAAAATTACAATCCCAAACAATATATGATGCAAAAGGAATCATACAAACCAAGAATCTATATAGAGTTAGATCTTTTGAATTGGGTGCAATCAAAATAAAAAACCTGAATGTATACCCCGCAGATAGTCTAAGTTGGAAACACCCTAAAGGTTGTTTTTACAAGCAGGACAGTGTTGTTGGTGTAATTGGGAATAACATTATTTCGAATTTTATTTGGGATTTTGACATGGTGAATAGGCGTGTAACTGTTTCACATTCAAAGTTATACTGTGATTCAATTCCTGATTCGTCCGCTTTTGAACTTGTTCCAATAAGAAATCATAAAGAAATCCTGGTAAGGATAAATGGTAAGCTTAAAAGGTTCACTTTGGATTTTGGATCTGTTAACCCAATTTCACTTTGTAGTTCAATTCCGAATAAAAAAAAGTCAGTAGGCAAGGAGAGTTATTCTGCATGGGGGAAAAGTGCATTAAATCATTTAGTTCCAAATGGAGCAATAGAAAGTAAATTTGATTTTGTTGACATAAAACTAGGAGCTTATGAATTTAAAGACATACAATGTTATGAAAATGATAGTTCTGCTTTATTTGGAATTCCCTTTGTGTGGTCTTTTAAGAGGGTAGTAATTGATTATAGGAATAACAATGCATATTTTATATCGTTAAATGAAAATGACAATGATTATGGTGTAATGAACTTCAATAAACAATTTGTTTACAACAACGATGGAGTTACGACTTACAAAAGTAGACCTAAAGGCGTGACAATGGAATTTGATAAAAGTACAGTAAAAGATTCAGTCAAAAGTTCAGTCAAATTAAAATATGTCGGTTATGGGAAAGTAATGTTTTATCGCAAAAGCAGCAAATTAGACAGTATATTTTGCAGCGATTCTATCAGATTGCCTGATGGTAAAATGAAGCATGGGCCCATTACGGTGAAAGTTGATCTATGATTCAATATCGATACATAAAATATGTACACTGCCCCTCTTGGATATATTAACAGCTTGCTGTTAATAGGGGTCTTGGTCTTTATTGTTTACTAATACGCAGTGGGATCACTTTAATTTTTTCAATGTTCGATTGTCAACCAAGGATTTTATTTGACTGATCGCTATTCTGTTCAATTGCACCAGGCGATCGCTTTGGGATAACTGCTGATGAATAAGAACGGCATTGATACTTTCCATATTTGACAGAACTACCAATTGTTCAATGGTAGCAGAATCGCGTATGTTTCCTTCTGCAGAAGGGTTTCCGTTGCGCCATTGCTGAGCTGTTTTGCCAAAAAGCGCTACATTGAGCATATCGGCCTCGTTGGTATACACAAAACTTATTTGTTGTTTGGTAAGCTCTAAAGGAACGAGGTTTTCTTTGATGGCATCGGTATGGATGTGGTAGTTTACTTTTGCAAGGGTGCGCTGGAGGTTCCAATCTAATTTGAGTTTACTATTCTCTTCTTGTTTGAGTCGTTTATATTCAACAATCAGATAAAGTTTGAATTCAGCGCTCACCCATGAAGCAAATTCGAAAGCAATATCCTCATGGGCATAGGTTCCACCACCTTTTCCAACTTTTGAAATGATTCCAATTGAATTGGTTGATTCAATCCATTTGGAAGGTGAAAGTACAAACGAATTGCTACCAGCTGCAAACAGAAAGGGGTCGAAATCGACCCCTTTAAAATTGGGGTTGTGGATTTTCTCCCATAAACCTAAAAACTCAATGGTACTCCGGCTTCGCATCCAATTTTTTACTACATCTTTCGGTTATGATGGATTCTTATATCTTGCAATGTCGGTGATAGATACATAATCTTCACCGACTTGATTAAAAAGAACGACATCAGTTCCTTTTACATTTATTATTTTCGGTTTAGTCATCAACTATTTTTTTAGAATATGAATTTCTTATTCCATCGAATTCGATGGGTTTAAAACCTGATTGATCTATTTAAAATTGATTTATTTTGCAAGTTACAAAAGTTTTAGAACAAATCTTTATTGTTAAGAATGTTTTTTATTGAAATTATTTTATTGCAGGAATATTTTATACGCATAAAGTTTCCTCCAGTGAAACTTTATGCGTATATTTGTAATTAGTATATGGAAATGGAAACTTTAAAATTCACAATAATTAAAAGTAAAGAGCAATATGATAATTATTGCAACATACTGGAAGAATTGGTCATTCTGGAAAACAACAACGCTGAGGATGAGATTGATATGCTCACTCTATTGATAGAGAAGTGGGATAACGAGCATTCTACTTTAAAAGTTGCAGACCCCATTGAAATACTAAAAGCATTGATGACTGAGCAGAATTTGAAATCAAAAGATTTAGTGAACCTATTGGGATTAACAAAAGGAACAATCTCTAAGATTTTGAATTATAATACGGGTCTTTCCAAAGAAACAATCAGGCAGCTTTCTGATTATTTCAAGGTTTCACAGGAGACATTTAACCGCCCTTACAAATTGATAAATGAGGTTAATAAGCATTTTCATAATGCAAGTCTTATGAATACAACAAAAAACATACTGGAAGCAAGATAATAGAATATACAATATAATCAATCAAAATATTATCTATCTTTACAATGCCGATTGTAATAAACTAAAAAAGTTTTGCAGTATAGGGTATGTATTTGTAGGGCATGTTTTTAAATTAGGAGAGTTCAAAGATGGCTTTGAAAATGGGACACATTACAGGGATTTTATGTATACTATTTATTCTGTCAAGTAGTATGACAAATAAATTGTATAGTAAAATTGGGAGCAAGAAACTCATTAGTCATTTAATAGAAAGCAATGGAAATGTTTTTTATGTAAGTTCTACACATTTATCAATTTCTTTTGTATGGTCTTATTCTGATAATGAAGTCGTTATTTACAAGTTATCCAAAGGTAAGGTAGTAAATACTAAAGTGCTATCAACTAACGTCAAACTCATTTGGACTGAACTGCCTTCTAAAGAGGAGCAATACGAATTAGATCCCTGTATTGAATTAGATGGAGATATATTTGGGTGTAAGTTCAAGAAAGACGGCAAGGTTGAGCAACTAGATTTACCCATTAGTTTGGAGTGCTTTGCAAGAGGAAAATACAAATCTGATTTTATTAATAAGGTGGCAAACGATATAATTACTTATCAGATTAAATGGTAAGAATGAAAAAGTGTTTCTGACGAGATTATTAAAATGGTTTGATTACCCCCAATAAAAAATGCCCGGCTAGCCGGGCATTTTCATCATATATTAGGTTAATCAGTACCTAAGTATTAACGGCGATCACCACCGCCACGGTTGTCACGGCGATCTCCGCCACGATCACTGGGGCGACTGTCACGACGGTCGTCACGACGATCTCCACCACCATTACGGTTGTCATCACGACGAGGAGGACGGTCATCAGCTGAGCGTTCTGGACGGTCAGGCATTCCTTCTGGTTTTGGAAGCAATACACGACGAGACAATTTCATCTTGCCGTCACGGTCCATATCCAGTAGTTTCACTTCAATTTCCTGACCTTCCTGAAGGGCTTCTTCCACTGTATTCAGTCGTTCCCAGCTGATTTCAGAAATATGAAGCAATCCTTCCTTGCCTGGCATGATTTCAACAAATGCACCAAAAGAGGTGATTGATTTGATCTTGCCTTTGTAGATGGCGCCTTTTTCAGGAATTGCCACGATCAGTTTGATACGCATCTTGGCAGCTTCCAAATTGTCACGGTTGATACTTGAAATTTCAACATAACCAATATCGTCTCTTTCTTCAATAGAAATAACGGTTTTGGTCTCTTCCTGAAGTTTCTGGATATTCTTTCCGCCTGGCCCAATGATTGGTCCAATGAATTCTTTGGGAACCTGTATGACCTCAACGCGAGGTACGTTAGGCTTGTAATCTTCACGTGGTTCAGAAATTACCTTCATGATCTCACCCAGGATGTGCGCACGGCCTTCTTTGGCCTGTAGCAATGCCTGTGAAAGGATTTCATAAGAGAGTCCACCGACCTTGATATCCATCTGGGTAGCGGTGATCCCTTTTTCAGTACCTGTAACCTTGAAGTCCATGTCACCAAGGTGATCTTCATCTCCCAGGATGTCAGAAAGGACAGCAAATTTATTGTTGGCAGGATCAGAAATCAAACCCATGGCGATACCTGATACAGGACGTTTCATGTGCATACCTGCATCAAGCATACACATTGTTCCGGCGCAGACAGTTGCCATTGAAGACGAACCGTTTGATTCAAGAATATCAGATACAACCCTTACAACATAAGGAAAATCATCAGGAATCATTTTTTTCAAGGCTCGGAAGGCAAGATTACCATGACCGATTTCGCGGCGACCTGTACCTCTTGGCACTTTGGCTTCACCAACCGAGAATGGTGGAAAGTTATAGTGAAGTAAGAATCTTTCGGTACCCTGATAGGTAACGCTGTCGATCTTTTTCACATCCATCTTGGTTCCAAGAGTGATAGACGAAAGCGACTGAGTTTCACCACGTGTGAAGATAGCCGATCCGTGCGATCCCGGAAGATAATCTACTTCGCCCCAGATAGGACGAATCTGAGTGGTGGTACGGCCGTCAAGACGAATACCGTCATCAAGAATCATGCGGCGCATGGCTTCTTTTTCCACATCGTTGTAGTATTTTTTGATCATCTTAACATGATCGCCAAGATTGATCTCTGTATTTTCAGCATTGGCCAATTTATACTCGGTAATGTACTCATCAACAATGGCATGAAAGCTTTCGTAGCGCTTGTGTTTGTCGGTGATCAATTGTTTGGCCGTAGCATAAGCTTTAGGAAGTAAATCTTTAATTACTTTGGCTTTTAAGTCAGCATCATTTATTTCGTGGCAGTAAGTACGTTTGGTCTTACCTACCAATGCTGCCAGTTCTTCCTGAGCCTTGCAATGTATTTTAATGGCCTCGTGAGCTACTTTAATGGCTTCGAGCATCACTTCTTCAGATACCTCATCCATTTCACCTTCAACCATCATGATATTGTCGAACGAAGCGCCTACCATGATATCCAGATCAGCTTTTGCCAATTCAGAATACGATGGGTTGACCATGAACTTACCATCAATACGGGCTACACGAACTTCAGAAATGTAAGTTTCAATTGGAATGTCGGATACGGCAAAGGCAGCAGATGCAGCCAAACCAGCCAGTGAATCGGCCATCACATCAGGATCGTTAGAAATCAGGGAGATCATCAGGGCTGTTTCTGCATGGAAATCAGCAGGGAACAATGGCCGTAGCGCACGATCGACCAAACGAGAAATCAGTACTTCATCGTCTGAAGGACGAGATTCACGTTTTAGAAAGCCTCCGGGAAAACGTCCTGCGGCAGCAAATTTCTCACGGTAATCAACCTGTAGTGGCATAAAATCCACATCTTCTTTGGCCTCAATAGCTGATACAACGGTTGCAAGCAGCATTGTACCACCCATTTTTACAACCACCGCACCATCGGCTTGCTTGGCTAGCCGGCCAGTTTCAATGGTAATGGTGCGTCCATCCCCAAGGTCAATTGTTTTAATAATTGCTTGATTCATAATTTTTTGAATAAATATTTTATACAGGGTACTCTACAATGGGCGTGGTGAGGCATTTTTATTCAGAAAAAAATAGTTTAACTGAATTGTCGCATTTAAAAAATGGTACCATCATCTTTTAAAGCGGGTATAAAAATAAGAAAAGGTCCCGAATTATCAGGACCTTTTCTGTATAAATTATCGACGTAAATTGAGGTCTTTGATAATTGCGCGGTAACGTTCGATATTCTTTTTCTTCAAATAATCGAGTAGGCTTCTGCGTTTACCTACTAAGGTGATCAGTGCCCTTTGTGTGCTGAAATCTTTTTTATTCAATTTCAGGTGATCGGTCAAATGGCTGATGCGGAATGAAAATAAGGCAACCTGTGCTTCCGACGATCCAGTGTTTGCGGCTGATTCTCCGTATTTCTCGAAGAATTCAATTTTCTTTTCTGATGATAAATACATTTAAATGTCTATTATTTGGTTATACAATCTCTACTCCGCAGCATTGCTTTCAATCACAACAGGGTAGAATTATTTATAAAGCTGTGCAAAAGTAAACAAATATATCTGAAATTCAAGTTGTAAGGAGAATAACTTTTCTAAAGTTTTAAACTTTGGAAAAGTGATCAGTTTTGTGGATCAAGGGGTACCACATCTTTCTTTTTCTTAAATCCGATTACAAAGGTGAATCGGGTATAATTGGAAGCGTAGAAATTCGAGAATTCGTTTTGTGTCCATAGATAGCTGAAATTGAGTGCTATGCTGGTCCTTGCATCTTGCTTCGATTCGTAAAGACTAAGCTTAATTCCATAAGCCGGCTTGTTGAAATAATCACGGTTCAGGCCGCCATGGTGTATATCTCCCGCTGAATAAGTGTTGGTAAGTCTGGTGAAATACGAATTATTCAAGCTGTTAAGGCCAATGATCAGAATTTCCGCCTCAGGGCCAAGACCAAAAGCCATGGTTTTGGTGATCCGCATACGAGCCTGGACGGCAACATTGGCAAAAAGGCTGGTAATATTGCCGGTGTAATGGTTGCCTGCTCCCAATCCCCCGTTGCTTAAGTCAATATGTGCATATTGCATATTCAGTCCTGCTTCTTTTTGCAACGAAAACCGATGGTCATTGTTGTACCAGCTTTTGGATCCACCTACCAGCAGGAATGCGGGCGAGAGTTCATCCCACCTTTTATCCTGACCAGTTGATGATGTTTTATTGATTCCAAGGGTAAAGTTTGTTTCACTTTTTTGCTGTCCAATAGTGCTTAAACTGATTGAAAATAAAATGCAGACTATTGATAAAATGTTTTTCATGACTTTAGGTTCATAGCTGATTAAATGAATTCTTGATTCTCAGTTCAACGTGTAAATTTATCAATATTTATTGTCATAAAGGACATTTGTATAGCTAAATAAAAAGGAATTTTGCAAATGGATCCGCTCTGAGGAGTTCTCGAGAAAATGATGAGCCTATCAGGAGTTAAAAATTCAATATTCTATTATATAATATTGAAGTCTGGATAAGCTTTTGCCAATTAAAAACGAAATCCAAATATTGGTATCAACAATTATTTTAAAGAATTTGTTGGCCTTTTTCATACCTGTTTTTCCTAACGGATTCAACTTCTTGGGTAATTTCATCCATCATCAATTCGTCAGAACGCGTAGATTGTAAAAAGTTTATTAAACCGTTTCAGGAATAAGGATTTTTTTAGTTCATAAAAAAGCTCTAATTTGTCATTCTCATCAAGCTGATTTATAATCTTCAGAAATTGACTTTTCTTTATTTTGATTTGTATTGCTTTCATTGTGTCAATTATTTTTCTCAAATTTAATGAATGTCTAGTTAGCAAGCAAATAACTTTTGCAATTACTGATGAATAATTATTAGAATATAAATTAAAAAAATCTACAAATCATTTGAATCCTAAGACTTAGTATTTTGTTCGCCAACTTCAAATCATTACGCGATTATAAATGAATTGTTTAAAAAGTTATTAATTAAATAAGTCAGCCAAACAGTATTTAAGAAAATAAGTACCGCCAGCAATCGAATTTTAAGACGCATGTTCAGCCTGTCAAAGAAAATAAAATAGGCCATAGAGAGCACAAGGTAAAAATAACCCATGTCTAAATATGAAATGCCATGTTGATAGGGGCCATGTATCAGAGCCAAAAAACCAATAATAGCCATGGGAATAAGAACCCTTAACTGAATTTTCAGATCAATGGTTTTCAATTTTGAGGCCAGCATGAACAAGAAAATATAAAAGAAGGGCGACACCAGAATATAGCGGTGCAAGCCATTGAGATTACCCCCCTGAGTAAGCATTACGAAAAAGAAATTGCCAACAAAGTAGATCATTGAAAAAGTGAACAGATATTGTTTTCTGTTGTAGGTAGAGAACAGGCTTACAGATGGATACATCTTATTTTTTCTATGTTTCCAAAAATGGGTAAAGAGTATCAGGCTTACAGGAAATACAATGCACACTATTGAAAAAATACTCATGCCATAGCCTTCAAGAGACCAGTCAGTAATGGTTTTAGGGATCTGAATATTATGATCCCAAAATAGGCTGTGTACCTCGAACATTTTAAAAAAACTTCCGCTATGAAGGTATTGCAGAAAAAAGGTGATCAGCATACCAATAAAGAGGGGTAGAAGTTTTAAACCCAATTCTTTGATGAATAATTTATAATTCTTATGCAGGATCAGAAAGTAAATGTCGGTACATATAAAAGCAAGACCTACAATTAAAAATGAAGGGCGACTCAAGGCAAATGCAATTAAACCAATAAAAAACAACCAGAATTTCTCTTTAAATAATCCCCATAATGCAATGCTCATTGTAAAGATAAACGTTGATTCACAATAAGGTATATAAAATGAAAATACCGACGGTAAGGTTAATGAAAAAGCAAAAAGACATAATTGTTCCGTCTTATTAAAATCTTTTGTGGAAAGGAATAGAGATGAAAGGATTAAGATTGAAAATGCAAACATCAGATAATTTAGGATGCCGATGTATTTGGCAGGCAAATGAGATATTTGCCAGATAAAAGGAAATAAAGGAGAAAACGCGTAAGTGCCAATTCCCGGCCAGGTATCCTCTTTACCATAACCATTTTCCTTCATATATTTATAAAATCCAACATCCCACCGGATAAAATTGGTCTCATCAAAAGTAGTATAAGGATGTTCGGTCTTGACGATGTCAACATCCTGAATAAAAGAATTTGCCGGTCCTACGTGCTGGTTGGTAAATGTAATTACTCCCAAAGTATATTTGAAAACAGATTGGTTTTGAAGACCCATAAAAATGACCAGTCCCAGTAGGAATACAGAAATAATGATGATAATTTTTATTTGAAAAACAGATTTCATAACCGTAGATAGTATTATTTGTAACTTAAATACATATTATTAGTTCAATCATCCAAAGCAAACAGATCATTTTCGTAGTTCAATTCGAACTCCTAAATGTAAGTATTAAAGGCGAATATACAAATAAAAATGATCTGTTCTCCATTAAATCAATTTCAATTTAATCATCATCCTGAACTTATATCAATGTCATCCTGAAATTGTTTCAATGTCATCCTGAACTTGTTTCAGGACCTTATATTATTGAGCCTGCACTTTTTTTGCAACAATAAAAAGAGAGCTCCCAACTGGCAAACTAAATCCATGTTCCAAACACCAATTCTCCATTCTTCCAAAAGTGAGTAACAAGCTATTTAACCATCCTGGAAGTTCTTTTAAATCGGAAGTTGATTCCTTTAACTTGCTTTTATTGCGGAACAACTTGGATATCAGAATAATAAAATAGAGGTGAGGCATCCTGTAACCCGATTCAAGAATGGTAAACCCAATTTCTTTTAACTCATTCTCAAAAGCTTTTTTCCTGTACCTGTTTTTTGTGTGAACAACAATATCGTGAGCCCTTTTCAGGTATTCGAATGCAGGTAGGTTGATGATCAAAATTCCATCCTCTTTTAGTGTATTGTACAGTTTTTCAGCCACATCCAAATCATTTCGAATGGCAGAATGATACAATACATCAAGGCAAACCACCACATCATAGCAGTCATTTCTGAATTGATAATCATTCAAATCGGCCAATTCTATGTTGTTAAGTCCTCTCATTTTTGCATACGAGACAGCATCCTCCGAATAATCAATACCGCAAACAGTTCCGTATTTCTGACAGATTTCCATCATTCGACCGGTGCCGCAACCTGCATCCAAAATGTTGATCTCTCCAGTAGGTTTATTTTTTTGTATGGTATAATCGACCAATTCGTGCAATACTCTGTACCACCAGAAGTTAGACTCAAGATGATACATTTGCAGGTACTCACTTTTGTCCATCGGTGGTCCTTTCATTAAATGATTTCCTGATCGAATATTGTGGTTTTTTATTGTTCGACATAAATATACGTCCCAGGTATTCACCAACCATGCCAATTGCAATCAGTTGAACACCTGCATATAAAGAAATGATAACTACCAGAAAGGTGTACCCTAAAGGTATACTGGGATTTTCAATTTTTTCTATGACTGCATAAATGCCAATCAAAAAGCCAATGAAAGAAAATATGAATCCCATAAAAATGGATATGCGTAATGGCAATATTGAAAAATTGGTAAACATGTTCAACCACAGGGAGATCAGCTTGTGTAAGTTGTAATTTGATTTGCCGCTTTCACGGATATTATGACTGACTTCAACCTTCCCGATATTACTAGTTGTCCGTAATATTAAACCATCAATATATGGGTAGGGTAGGTTGTATTTGATCACTTCATCGATCAGAAACCGGTTAATGATTTTGAAGCTGGAGAGGTATAGGTTCCTGGGCTTTTTAAGCATCATATTGGCTATTCTATCATTAAACAGACTGCCCATATTCCTGAAAAAGGAATGTTTTTTCACTTTGTACCAAGTGTATACAACATCAAAATCATGACTTGACATATAACTGATCACTTTTTGGACCTCGCTGACCGGGTTCTGAAAATCATCGTCAATGATAATGGCATAATCACCGGTGGCCTTGTTTAATCCCGCCATGACCGTATTGTGTTCACCTACATTCATGGCCAGACTATAAAAGGAAACATAATCGGGGTGCTTTCTGGTTATACCAATGCATATTTCCTCTGAATTATCTGGAGAACAGTCGTTTACCAATACAATTTCAATATTAAATATAGGCGAAATATGGGCAATAAGCTCATCTACCAATCTTCCGATGGAGAGTGCGCCATTGTATACCGGGATGACGATGGTCGTTTTCTTTTGTTCAGAGTTTAAAATCATTAACGGTCTGAATTATTTGATCAATGTATTGTTTTGATAAGCCAGGATAAATTGGCAAGCTTAAAATGCTGTCAGCAAATAGACTAGAGTTCTCCAGCTCATCTTCTTTTTGCCATTGAAAAGCTTTTTGCCTGTTGATTGGAATTGGGTAATGAATCAGGGTTTGTATCCCATTAGATTGTAGATACTCAGCCAATTGATCGCGATGGGTTGATTTTACAATGAACAAATGATTGGCATGGGTTCCATAATTTTCTTCTGTAAGACAATCAACAGTATGCAATCGATTTCGATATTGCAATGCAATCTCTTTTCGATCTTGATTCCCTTGATCCAGATATTTCAACTTAACATTTAATATAGCGGCCTGAATTTCGTCCAGCCGGCTATTGATTCCCTTTGATTCATGGTGGTATCTTTTGGTTTGTCCATAATTTCGCAATGCCAATAGTTTGGTATATACTCCTTCATCAGAAGTTGTAATAGCACCTCCATCGCCATAGGCTCCAAGGTTTTTGGTAGGGTAAAATGAAAAAGCTCCACAGTCTCCAATTGAGCCACATTTCTGACCTTGAAAAGTGGCACCAGTCGATTGTGCACAGTCTTCAATAACAAGGAGTTGATGTTTTTGGGCAATATTTTTTATTTCGTCAAGCTCACAGCTCTGCCCATATAAATGTACAGGTACGATCGCTTTGGTACTTGAGGTAATCTTGGCCTCAATTTGACGGTAATCAATCAATCCATTTGTGCCAAAAATATCAACAACAACCGGTTTGGCGCCCGATTGCAGAATACCAGTAATAGTAGGAAAGGCCGTGAGATTGGTCGTAATTACCTCGTCACCTTCACTTATGTTATAAGCCATTAAAGCTAACGCGATGGCTTCGGTACCCGAGGCCACTCCAATGCAATATCTGGTGCCAATATAATTGGCAAAGTTCGATTCAAAAGCCTCCAATTCTTTCCCAAGTATAAACCATCCGCTATCCACAACTCTTTGAATGGCAAGGTGTATCTCCTGTTTTAAATTGAGAGGTTCTAAACTGAAATCATTAAATAGAATCATCGTTTGTTTTTCAGAGTTTGCTAAATGTAATGTTGGTAATTATTTCTGAAATAGTCAATTGTTTCTTTCATGCCATCACGAATTGAAACTTGGGGGCTCCAACCCAAGATGTTCTTTATTTTACTAAAATCGCTGTAGAAATCGCCAATATCAATCTTTTTCAAATCACTAGGGAAAGGCTTGAAATCATAATTTCCTGCATGGTTCTCTTCAATCATCAGTTCAGCTGTGGTGAGCAATGAGATCGGCTGATCGTTGCCAAGATTGAATATCGAACCGTTGCATTGATCAGAGGCTGCAACGGTTAAAAATGCATCCACCACATCGTCAATATAGTTGTAATCCCTTATCTGACTGCCATCTCCGTAGATGGTAATGGGTTTATCTTCGATCAGATTCTTTATCCAGATGCCTAAAAATGTTTGTCGCGCATCTTTTATTCTCATACGCGGTCCAAAGGTGTTGGTTAGTCTTAATATTGAAGTTTTGATATCGTAAATATTGTTGTAAACAATATGATACCATTCGCCCGAAAGTTTATTGATCCCATTTACATCGACCGGAAATAGGGGATGTTTTTCATCAACTGGCAGGTATTGAGGCTTTCCATACAGCTGACGGGTACTGGCAAAAATAATTCGGATGCCTGGGTTGTATTTCTTACAGGCTTCAAGAATCGAAAGTTGTGCTTTAGAATTGATTTCCAGATCAATAAATGGATTGTTCATTGAATCCAAATGACTGGTCTGCCCTGCAAGGTTGAAAAAATAATCCTGTCCCTGAATTAGATGCTGAATAGAATGCTCGTCACGCACATCCGAAATGTTGATCTTAACCTTATCCTTTACGGGTTCAATATTCCATAAATTACCTCCATATTCAGGAATGAGACTGTCAATAATGGTCACAACAGCCCCACAATCAACTAGTTTGATTGCCAAATTGGAACCAATAAATCCCAATCCTCCTGAGATTATTACGTTCTTATTAGAGAAGCCCTCCGCATTCAATTTCATATTTACAAGGTTCTAAATTTCAATGTTAGTCCGGTTTAATATCCTAAGAGCGGTCTAAGATACATAAATCTAACTTGAATATTAGAACATTGAACTATTATTTTATTTTATAACTATTTTAATATTTATATATTAGGCATTTAAACCAATTTTCTATTCTCTTACACCCTTCTGATCAGCCTTACTCCGCGCCTGGCACTATTACCGAATGATTGGTTGAAACAATAATTTTGGCCCCCAATTGGCAATCTAAGCATTTTTTGTATTCGCAATAATTATTTTTTAATTGAAGCAAAGCCTGCGTTTCAAAAGCGGTACGGCTTTCGATGCCCAACTCGTTCCATTTCCCTATGATCTGATTATCTTCAGCATCAAGTTTTTCGAGTAGGAGCAAGGCACGATCTTTCATAACCTGGTCGTTGTGCTGGTCGCCATAAACAAATAGCATCGGAACAATAGTGTTGATTACCAGATTGTTGAATGCTGTATCTCCCAATGACTTAGGACGATTTTCTTCTGAAAGTTTATTAAAACGGTAATGGGAATCCCAATAACTAGAAGCGTTTACCTTGAATAATTTACGCAATTCGTCGGGGTCCTCAGTTTCCAGAATGTGCGAGAACAATGCTGACGAATTATGTATCAACATGGCCAATTGAGCAATTCGGACCGTCGGAAAGTTGATAGGCCTCATGCGCATAAATTTCCATAAATGGGATTCGATACCCGAGAGACTGTATTTTTTGTACAGAAAGGAATATTCCTTCCGCAGTGATAAAAAATAATCATCACCCAACAAAGTTTCATTCAACAATCCCGATTGTCCAAATAGCAATGCTTCGGTCTGAAAAAGATCATTCTTGTGCTTCGACAACAGATTCAGTGGAAGAGATTTGGCCAATAGTTCAAAAGGAAGTGCATTGATTTTCATTCCAAAGTTACGGGCCAGAAGCTGATAGAAAGTTTCGTTCCAATTGTTCTGATTTTGCTCTAGCAGGCGGAGGATCTCACTGGTTTTCGATTCAAGTCTCTCGATCATCAGTGAGCTGAACCAGAAGCGTAGAATAAAAGGATCAACTTCTGAAATCTTATCCTGGCAGGCAATCCATTGTTTGGACTTCAGCAGGCTTTCGTAATTGTTCAGTAGTTCATCACGATAACCCAGGATCAAGGTGGGTATTTGATGATTTTTCACCTGCACAGGCCTGTCGTGAACCTCTACAACATGCAGAATTACATTGTTATAAGCAGCATCAGTATCGTGCTTGTGCTGGTACCAGTTGGACGATTTTTGATGAATTTCAATGTTACCGGCCCAGTCTGTTTGACCAATCCTGATTCGGGCATTAAAAAAATCAGGCCCTGAGTCATAGTTTAACTGACCGGACGAAATGATTTCCAAAGGTTCCCCATCAGTTGTTTCCAGCTTGTCTTTCAGGTACAGCCCCTGTTTCCAGATAAATTGTAAAAAATCTTCTTTCATCTGTATGGATGATTTATATTGCTCCTGAAGAAGTACTCCGGAAGTATTCAATAAATTTAATGATAATTATCCACAATACCAGGTTTTTTAAGAAGAATTTTGTAAAATATATTACTGTATGAATTCATAAAACCACCGAAGGTTTCACTTTTTATTATTCTATTTTATTACTGTTTTATTTCTGTTTTGTTATATTCGAATCAAATATAAATAAAATACCAATTAAATAGTCATATGTACGAATAATATATGTATTATAAAAGTATTAGATATGTATTTGATATGAATATAACAAAACAGAAATAAAATAGAAACGAGATAGAGGATTAGCAAACATCAAAAACGAAGCTATACAGACGAATAACAGAAATGATTTTTATACAATACAAAAGAAAAAATTGCAGGCGAGATACACGTTGGGCTCTAATGACTTAGTGTATTTATGAATTATAATTCAATTGCAAAAGTCAAGGGAGACTAACTATTTTTATTTTTTTGGATTTGCTTACAACCCATTCAATCTCAAAAATGTATTTTTTTCAGATGTCAGATTCCATTTAATTATGCTATCTTTGTTTATTCAGATATAATTGAGTTACAGATTGCCTCATGGAAAATATCTCCCTAATTACTGTTGAATGTATTAAAGCCAAGGCCTATGAACTTGGGTTTATGGATTGCGGTATTTCCAAAGCTGAATTTCTGGCCGATGAAAAGGAGAGGCTCGTCACTTGGTTGGAGAATGAGATGCAAGGTGAAATGGCGTACATGGCCAATCATTTGGACAAACGTCTTGATCCCAGGCTATTGGTGGATAATGCACAATCGGTTATTTCTGTATTGCTGAATTATTATCCATCTGAAAAACAGACTGATTCGCTAGCACCAATACTTTCCAAATATGCTTATGGAACCGATTATCATTATGTGATGAAAGATAAGTTGGGTGAATTGCTTGATTATATTCAAATAGAGATTGCACCTTGCGAGGGTCGCTTTTTTGTTGATTCAGCACCTGTGCTCGATCGCGCATGGGCTGCGCGTGCCGGCTTGGGTTGGATTGGTAAAAATACCAACTTGCTTTCCACAGAACATGGCAGCTTCTTCTTTATAGGTGAGCTAATTATAGATCTTAAATTGCCTGCTGACGATAAGATTGTCCGCGACCATTGCGGAAACTGTACACGCTGCATAGATGCCTGTCCAACGAGGGCAATTGTTGCGCCCTACGTGTTGGACGCGAGACGTTGTATCTCTTATCAAACGATTGAAAATCATGGAGATATTGATTCGCAGCTGAAAGGGAAATTCGAAAATAGGGTATTTGGCTGCGATATTTGTCAGGATGTTTGTCCATGGAATTTAAAGTCTGAAGCGCATCACGAAGCTGCTTTTACACCCGATGATAAATTTTTGAACCTTACCAAAAGTGAATGGTACAATATGGATAAGCCTTTGTTTAATTTGTTGTTCAGAAAGTCAGCAGTAAAGCGAACCCGGTTTGAAGGATTGAAACGTAATATAAAGTTTTTAAGTGAATAACTGGGCTTGTTTTGTTAAATTTAAGTACTTTTGCTGTTATGATTACACGCTGCATTCATCAAACCAATACTGACCCCTATTTTAACCTGGCTGCCGAGGAGTATTTTCTTAAGAATTTTCAGGAAGACTACTTTATACTTTGGCGAAGTCAGCCGTCGGTAGTGGTTGGGAAGCACCAGAATGCACTGGCTGAGATCAATCATGAATATGTACGTACACACCAGATTGCCGTTGCACGCAGGCTTTCTGGAGGAGGAACAGTTTTCCATGATCTGGGGAACCTGAACTTTTCCTTTATCCATACTGTGGAAAAGGTTCATGAGATCAATTTCAAAGTCTTCACCTATCCGATCGTTGAAGCTTTGAAAACATTGGGCGTTGAAACCTATACCACTGGCCGGAATGATTTGCAGATTGAAGGTAAAAAGATCTCCGGGAATGCTGAGCACGTTCATAAAAACCGGGTTTTGCATCATGGCACTCTGTTGTATAACAGTAAGATAGATGCTCTGAAAGGTGCACTGAATGTCGATCTATCGAAATTTGAAGACAAGGCTGTACAGTCAATCCGTAGTGAGGTGACCAATATTGCCTCCTATCTATCAGAACCAATGAGGGTGGAAGATTTCGGCAATCTGCTCTTTGCTGAAATCAGTCAACAAATAGCTGGTTATCAGATATATGATCCCACAGATGATGATCTGACAGCTATACAAAAACTGAGCGATGAAAAATACCGCACTTGGGATTGGATTTACGGTTACTCGCCCCGATACCGTTTTAACAATAAATCGGAAACCCAAAATGGATCCATCCATATTGGGTTGTTGGTTGAAAAGGGTGTGATGGTGGAAGTATCTGTTTCGGGTGCCATTGGAGCAGTTTCAAGCCACCGGATCAACCTTGCATTGTTGGGTTGCCTGCACAATTTAAGCGCTGTGAGGACCCGATTTTCTTCATTGGAATCTGTATGGATAGCTGAGGTAATCGATCCCGAGGTTTTTGCAAATGCTATGTTTTGAACGGGTTAACTTGATTGGGATTTATAGCCTTACTGTCAACAATTCGTTTCCAAGTGCATGAAGCGCAGTTTCAATTTTTTTGCGTTGCGCTTCGCGTGGCTTCCTTAATCCTGTTGCATAATGATGCAACTGCTTTTGATTGATACCGGTAAGCCTTTCGAGGGCTGGTTTCGAAAATACATTGGCATAATAACTTAATATGCTTTGTGTATCGTACCGGTATTCAATTTCGTAGTCACCATCAACCAGCCATTTGGGAGCTTTGCAATTACTTACATCGCTGTATTTAATCATCAGCTGTAAACCCTCCAATATGTTGGCTTTGCATTCTTCTATCGTATTACCAGCTCCTGCTATACCATCAACATTCAATGCAAACCCATCGAAAAAATCACTACTTGCTTCTATTTGAATAATTAATTTTTCCATGTTTGTAATTGCCACTACAAAGATAACTAAATATATATCATCTGCAAGTATTAGGTCTTTTTTTTTATAAGGGTGAAGTCAGAGTTTGAATAATTTATTAAAGTTGTTGGGTATAAAAGTAAGCTCGAACATCACCAGAGATTTAATTGTACCTTTGTACTCTGAATCGGTTTAGCATTTCAAAACAGCCACCTTAGGGATGTGCATTCTGCTAAACCTCCAAATTAATATCCTTTTAATGGAACAAAATATTCAAAACGTTGAACTTAAATTATTAACCTTCAGCGATTACAGTGAGTTAAAAGCTGTCATGATTAACTCATACTTAACGATGCCCGATTCATATTGGGAAAAGAGTGAAATCAAGAACTTGTTAAAAGTATTTCCTGAAGGCCAAGTCATTATCACTGTAAACGGACAAATTGCCGGATGTGCTTTGTCAATTATTGTTAAAAGTAAAAAGTTTGAAGGAGCTCACACTTACAGACAGGTCACAGCTGATTATACTTTTACAACACACGACAACAATGGCGATACTTTATATGGCATTGATGTATTTGTTAAGCCTGAATTTAGGGGAATTCGATTGGGAAGACGATTGTATGAATACAGAAAACAGTTGTGCGAAAAATTGAATTTACAAGGAATCGTATTTGGTGGCCGCATTCCAAACTATCACAAATATTCGGTTGACATAAGTCCAAAGGAGTATATTGAAAAGGTAAGGTCAAAAGAAATCGAAGATCCTGTATTGAACTTTCAGTTGTCCAATGAGTTCTATCCGGTTAAAATAATGAAAGGCTACCTGGATGGAGATAAGGCATCGGAGGAATATGCAGTTTTACTTAAATGGAACAATATATATTATGAAAATCCTGCATCAACAGCCAAGCACGTTAAGAAAATAGTACGTCTTGGATTGGTGCAATGGCAAATGCGCCCCTATAAAGATTTGGAGGCACTTTTACAGCAAGCCGAGTTCTTTGTCGATTCTTTAAGTGCATATAAGTCGGACTTTGCCCTATTCCCTGAGTTTTTCAATGCCCCTTTAATGTCTGCATTCAATCATTTAAGTGAATCGGATGCTCTGAGAAAGCTGGCAGAAAGCACCCAAGAATTGGTACAGGCATTTTCTAAATTATCGGTATCCCATAATATGAATATCATTACTGGCAGTATGCCTGTAGTGATTGATAATACATTGTACAATATCGGTTATTTATGCAGACGTGACGGCTCAGTCGAGAGTTTTGAAAAGCTTCATATTACACCCAATGAAGAGAAATTCTGGGGAATTAAAGGAGGTAATAAATTACAAACCTACGACACTGATTGTGGAAAAGTAGGTATTTTGATATGTTATGATGTTGAGTTTCCTGAATTGAGCCGTCTATTGGCTGATCAGGGAATGAAAATACTCTTTGTTCCCTTTCTGACTGATACTCAAAACTGTTATTCGCGTGTGCGTTATTGTGCCCAGGCAAGAGCTATTGAGAACGAATGTTATGTTGCCATTGCCGGAAGTGTAGGTAACTTGCCCAACGTTCACAATATGGATATTCAATATGCCCAATCCATGGTTTTCACTCCCTGCGACTTTTCATTTCCAACCAATGGTATCCGTTCAGAGGCTACTCCAAATACAGAAATGATACTGATTGCTGATGTGGATATTGATCTTTTAAATGAACTTCATAACTACGGAAGCGTTAAAAATTTAAAGGATAGGCGCAAAGATTTATTTGAACTGAAAAAGAGGATTGTAAAATAGTTACTTGTCCTGAAATAGATTTAAATATTAAGTAAACAAAAATTAAGATGAGTCAATTTCCGACAATCCGACAATCCGACAATCCGACAATCCGACAGTTCGACAATACTATAAATTCATTTAATCAATTAAACCCATCAATCATAAACTATATAACTAGCTAACGTTCAATTCATAAGCTGAAGGATTTAGCAAAAGATATGAAGGTAACCTTGGATAAAAAAAGTAATCCAGAATAATGGAGATCAATTTTCATGGTACTTGATAAGCCATTATCTCATTGATTGAATGCACGATAAACCAGATAATGAACAAGCTTGAATAAAATACATAAATACTGAAATGTCGGATTGTCGGATTGTCGGATTCATCATGCTGACCATTGTCTACTGCTTACTTTTCCACTATTTCAATTCAATAATCAGTGCAGACAGGGCTGGAACTTTTAAGTTTTTCAGATCTGTAATATTCATTCCTGAAATCACTTCTTTACCTGAAGTGCAATTTCCCATTACCTCATTAAAACGATCGGTGGCAATGGTTTTTTCCTCCTTATTTTTATTCAGAACTACCATCACAGTTTCTTTCTCATTGGTTCTGAAATAAACATAAATACCATCATTGGGGGCAAAATGTTTAAGGTTTCCTGAATGTACCGCCTCGCTGGTTTTTCTCCAGTTTAATACTTTGCCAATGAATTCCTGCGCTTGTTTTTGTTGAGTCGTCAAACCGATTCCTGTAAAGGCATTTATCTGATCTCCAGTCCATCCACCTGGAAAATCTAAGCGTATGAGCCCATCATCTTTGGGTCCCTGATTTGACATCAGAATTTCAGTACCATAATAAAATTGAGGTATTCCACGGGTGGTAGCATAATACACAATACCCATTTTAAACAAATCGAAGTTTTCACCCAATTGGGTATAGAACCTTGACATATCATGGTTGTCAGGAAAGACGACCAGCTTTTCAGGATGAGGAAATTGAAAGTCATTTGAAAGTGCATCATACATAAGCTGTAATCCTTTGGACTCAGGATCTTTTAGGGCACGTATAACAGCATCGTTTAAAGGGAAGTCCATCAGTCCGGGCAGGTAGGATACAAAGCCGTCCTGATTGATTTTATCTTTCTGCCAATAGGATATAATAGCCGGATTCATAGACCATTCTTCTCCTACAATATAAAAATTGGGATATTCTACCAGCATTTGTCTGGTCCATTCTGCCATCATATTTTTATCAGGATAGGGGTACGTGTCCATACGTATTCCATCCAACCCTAAATATTCAGTCCACCATATACTATTCTGAATCAGGTAAGTGGCCATAAATGGATTGCGTTGATTCAGATCAGGCATTGAACCTACAAACCAGCCGTCAGTCATCATTTTCTTATCAATTTCGGAGGCATAAGGATCCTGAATGACAGTGTGCCTATGAGTGGTTATTTTATACTCAGGATAAAAATTTAGCCAGTCTTTCGAAGGCATATCTTTCATCCACCAATGTTCGGAGCCGATGTGGTTAAAAATCATGTCCATCATCAGCTTCATTCCTTTTTGATGAACTGATTTTGCAAATTCCTGATACTCCAGATTGCTTCCATAGCGGGGATCAACCTTATAGAAATCAGTAGTTGAATAACCATGGTACGAAACCCTGGTCATGTTATTTTCCAATACAGGATTGAGCCATACGGAAGTAAATCCAAGGCTGGAAATATAATCAAGATGGTCGCCTATGCCCTGAAGATCACCACCATGACGGCCACTTTTATTGGTTCTGTTGGGTAAATCTTTCATTCCTGTAACAGCATCGTTGGCAGGATTTCCATTGGCAAAACGATCGGGTGTAATAAGATAAATCAAATCCGAAGCATCAAATCCTTTGCGACTGGCCGAGCCTGTTGATCGTTGCAGAAGTTCAAAATTAGTACTGGTGAATTCTTTTTTGTCTTTCCTGAATTGAATAGGGAAGGTTCCTGCTTTGGCTTCAGGAGCAATTGTAAGATCAATAAATACATAGTTGGGATTATCCTGACGACTGACTGATTTTATCGTTACACCCGGATAACTAAGGCTGATTTCACAAGTAGCAATCCCTTCACCGTGAGCCATTAACTGAACAGAGGGATTTTTCATTCCAATCCACCAGCTCATAGGCTCAACGCGGTCGACATTCAAAGCAAATCCTGTAAAACTGATCAGTACAAAAAACATTAAGGTTAGAATTTTCATGGTATCGTCAAGTTTAAAGTTTACAGTTTCAATTTCACAGTTTAAAGTTTAAATTTATACACGACAGCTGATTTATTTTATCGAGGTCAAATATGCACACTTTCATTCTTTTCATCTTTGGTCTACATCATCAACAAATAGTACACTTACAGCGGCAATCAGCAAAGATATACCTCCCAGCACGAGGGCGTAAATGGCATGTCCGCCGAACAATGATTTGGTAAAAAAACCAAGGATGCTGGCTGCAAAAATTTGAGGAATTACAATGAAGAAATTAAATATACCCATGTAAATTCCCATTTTTCCAGCAGGCAATGCACCGGTCAGAATCGCGTAAGGCATTGATAATATGCTCGCCCAGGCAATTCCAACTCCAACCATTGAAATCAATAATAGATTTGGATCTTTGATCACATAAAATGACATCAGCCCTAATCCACCGATTACCAGCGATATGGCATGGGCGATCTTTCGGCTTGTTGCTTTGGCCAGTACAGGAAGGACAAACGCCATCAGGGCTGCAAACCCGTTATAGATTGCAAAAAGGAATCCTACCCAGTTGGCCCCTTTATTGTAGAGCTCAGTAGTGGTGTCGCTGGTTCCATAAATGTGACTGGTAACTGCCGAAGTTGAATAAATCCACATGGCAAATAAGGCAAACCAGGAAAAGAATTGTACGATGGCCAACTGTTTCATCGTTTTGGGCATGTTCATCAAGTCAGTCATCACCTCCACCAATCCATTGCGGGTAAGGCCCTGACGGGTATTCCATGCGGTAATTAACAGTATCAATCCAAAGACTCCCAGCCCCACTGAAATAACATACAGTTCCTTTTCCCATCCCAGTAAAAAAATCAGGTAACTGAATGCTGAACCTACAAGCAACCAAATAAATCCCTGGCTGAAAAAGCTTTTAAGTAGTTCAACAGGAGTGCGGTAATTGAAATGTGCCAGTCCATGACTTTGAATGTTCTCTTCCTCAAATTCTTTCAATTGATCGGGTGAATATTCTTTTGTTCTAAACACAGTCCACAATACAGCCAGAAAGAAAACGGCGCCTCCCAGGTAAAAAGCATATCTGACAGATGGAGGAATTTTCTCTCCTGCCTCGGCTACATTGGCTACTCCAAGCCATTCACTCAGGATATAAGGCAGTCCCGAGGCAATTACAGCGCCCAACCCGATAAAGAAACTCTGCATGGCAAATCCGCGTGTACGCTGCTCTCCGGGTAACATATCGCCAACAAAGGCCCGGAAAGGCTCCATTGAAATGTTGATTGAAGCATCCATAATCCATAGCATTCCGGCAGCGATCCACAAGGATGGGGAATTGGGCATCACCAGTAAGGCCAGCGAAGCCAGAATTGCACCCATCATAAAAAACGGACGCCGGCGACCGAAGCGGCCCCAGGTTTTATCGCTCAAATGACCTATGATCGGCTGCATAATCAATCCTGTGACCGGCGCAGCTATCCATAATATTGGGATGCTGTCCACTTTGGCGCCCAAGGTTTCGAATATACGGCTGACATTGGCATTCTGAAGGGCAAAGCCAAACTGAATTCCCAAAAAGCCGAAACTCATGTTCCAGATTTGCCAAAAGCTTAATGCAGGTTTCTTCTTCATTTGAACGATTTAAATTGATTGTTTGATTGAATGCCCGTATATTTTAGTTTTCACTAAAGTACACATAATCAGATAAATAATAAAACAGTCAATTGTTGTTATATCAAAATACAGTATCAGCAAACTTCATCAAATGCTTGATATTACCAATAGTTAGCCTGAAATTCATTTCAGGAAACCAATTTGAAATCGTCAAAAGGAATTACGAAAAACGAATTTAACTATACAAATATAATGAATATATTTTATATAAAACAAATCATTATACCCATGGACAATCTTATTTTGACTTAAGTATTCCTGACCACGAATTATTGATCAGGAACAAGTTATTTGCATACACTTGTAAAGATTATTTCTTCGTGAAATGTTTTATGGTCTTTGGCTAACAGAAACACTATCAACCACATAAGCGCTTTCGCCACGCCAGGGTAGGGTGCCTTTCATTTCGCGGTAATGCACAACGATAAATTCGCCTTGCATGGCGCTTATTTTATTGGCAACCTGAGAATTACTCACTGAGAAAAAGAATTTCTCAGAGGCAAGTGGCACATTAGCATTGCTTTGGACGCTGCTCAAAATCATTTCGCCTTCATAAGTTTTGAACAGATTACCTTTACGCGAGAACTTCTGCAATAATCCTGCTCGGGAGCCGTCACTATAGGTGTAATAGTAATTCCAATAGATAAATACGGACAGGAAAAGAATGATAAATAGCACCAGGTATAAAAATATTTTCTTCATACCTTTAAGAAATCCATTGCCAGATTTCTGAGTAGACCGACTTGAAGATGTAGATAAATTGCTCATAATTATAATGTTAATGAAATTAGTTCTTCTCCCAGTCGATGCAGCCCTTCTTCAATACGTTTGCGTTGCTGTGGTCGTGGTTTATGTAATCCAGCTGCATAATGCCATAACTGGCGTTCATTAATACCTGTAATCCTGCTCAATGCTGCTTTCGTAAATATACCACTGTAATAATTTATCATGGCTTCAATGGAAAGCTTAAAGATGAATTTGTATTCCCCGTTAAAAATAGCAGGAACTTCACCTCCGCTATCTTTTTGACCTTCAAGGTGAAAAGGAACTAATTGAGTCATGTTATTCTCGATCTCCTTTAGTGAACTGCCAACAGTAACACAACCAGGAAGTTGTGGCAAATGGGCTGAGTAATTGCCATCTACAAACCCGACTTCAATAACAATCTGTTTCATAATAATATTCTTTATTTTAGTCCTGCCTGTTTCAATATTGAACTTACAACAAAATGATCAAGCACAATTGATTTTCCATGATCTGGAATAGTTACGGCTCCTTTTTTTATAGGATGCCAATATTGTTTGTGACTACCATTCTGTCTAACAAAATACCACCCATCAGAACTAATTATTTCGATCATCTGCCTTACTGTTTTTTTCATAAGGTAAAGATAATGTATCAAAGATAGTAATATTATGAATTAAAAACAAATATTATACGGAATTCTACTATCATTTTAATCTCTTTAAAAGTTTATAACATCAATGACCATATTCCTTCAACAATTGATGAAAATAAATAGGCGCAAACCAAAATAAATAGGCGCAAATTGCACTTTGGTAAGAATATTAGGCGCAATTGAAAATTTGTTTAATATTATTCTTCATTGAACTTGGCCTGAAGGGTCAGCATTCAATATGATTAAAAGACTTCTGGTTCTTGATATTCAATAATAAATTATAAAATGTCCTATTAAAAGAATGAAAAATCTTATCTTTGATAATTATACCCATGAATCAAAAATGAATTTAAATAAAAATATTGCTCTTAAATTATCAAGATCGCTTTTTTGGGATGTCGATCCTGAAACAGTTGATTCGAACATGCATGTTTTGTTCATCATCGAAAGAGTTTTAACCAGAGGTTCTTGGGAAGAATTTAAGCTAATTATAACTTACTACGGAAAGGAATCCGTTGGTAAATCTGCCACTCTAATAACGTATTTAGATAAAAAGACGCTTTCATTTTGTGCCAGTTATTTTAATATTCCTAAAGAAAAATTCAAATGTTATATACAGCAACAGTTGCACCAAACACATTGGGACTATTAATTGAATTGATGCAAAAACCATACTTACAAAAGTACAATCTGGTTGGCGGAACTGCATTATCGCTGCAGATCGGACATCGGATTTCTATTGATCTGGATATGTTCACCACAGAGGCATTTGATACAAATGAATTAAAATCCGCTTTGGAAGATGATTATTCTGTTTTTGAAGTATTGTTGGAAAGTCAGAACACATTAATAACCAACATTAATGATATTAAAGTGGATTTTATCCGTTTTAAATATGGATTTACATATCCAATAATAATAGAAAAGGAAATCAGACTAGTCAACATAAAAGATATTGCTTCTATGAAATTAGATGCAATAACCGGAAGAGGAAAAAAGAAAGACTTTTTTGATTTGTACTTCTTACTTAAAAAACATACTCTGCCCGAATTAATTAATCTGTATCAAGAAAAATTTCAGCATACTACCATCTTTCATGTAATAAAAAGCATTGTTTACTTTCAGGATGCAGATAATGAACCTGATCCTAATATTATTGACAAAAAAGTAAATTGGACCATGGTCAAAAGAAAGTTAACAGAAGAAGTTGATAAGCTTTAGAATAAAAAGCACACTTTAAAATTAAGTGTCTTATGTATTATGATATTTAATAATTTTTTATAACCTCTTTTACCAACATTAAAATATTTTATGTAACTTGGTAGCAGAATTTATTAATCATTTCAAAAAAAAGAATGAGTATTTAAGTAATTAACTAAAAGAACTATCTTTGAAATAAACCATTTATTTGATCACAAATACTCATAACTTTATGACACGCATCGGTCTGTTTATATTATCACTTTTCCTTTCAATAAATAATTTTGCCCAGGTTTCATCTAACCCGGCCTTACCAAAGGACAACGAAGCGGTAACGATTACTTTCGATGCAACTCAGGGTACGGCAGGGCTGAAAGATTATACAGGCGATATATATGTTCATACCGGTGTAATTACCAATAAAAGTACTTCGGCATCTGATTGGAAATACGCGCTTGCCAGTTGGACTACCAACCTTCCAAAAGCCAGGTTGACTAGAGTTTCCACCAATATCTATACGATCGAAATTACTCCCGATATCCACAGTTTCTATGGGGTACCTTCCGCAGAAATCATTCAGCAACTGGCTCTTGTATTCAGAAGTGCCGATGGAACAAAAGAAGGAAAAGCCACGGGTGCAAAAGATATTTTTGTCACTGTTTATAATGATGCTTTAAATGTTAGTATTTCCTCTCCTTCCAAAATCAATGTATTCGAGAAAAATGAATCTTTTACTTTTACCTCTTCAACCTCTACAACAGCTGAATTAAATGTATTTCTGAACAATCAGCAAATTGCAACTCAAACCGGAACCTCTATTACCCAAAATATAACCATTCCCAATGCTGGAGAATACTGGCTTAAGATTAAAGCCACACAGAATACAACTGTTAAACTTGATTCTGTTTATGTTTGCATCCGCGAAGCAACGTCAAGCGAAGCCAAGCCGGCAGGCCTGCTTACAGGTATTAATTATATCGATAGTCAATCGGCCACGTTGATTATTTATGCTCCTTATAAAAATTACATCTTCGTGACTGGTGATTTTAATAATTGGTATCCTGAAAATAGCTATCAAATGAAAAAGGATGGCGACTATTTCTGGCTTAATATTGGAAACCTGGTTCCTAAAAAAGAATACGTATTTCAATATCTGATCGATGGGAACCTTAAAGTTGCTGATGCTTATGCTGATAAAATTTCTGATCTAGATGATAAATACATTTCATCGACCATCTATCCTAACCTGTTGCCTTATCCCACTGGAAAAGCATTGGACAGGGCATCCATTTTGCAAACTGCTCAAACTCCTTATACCTGGACTACTAATACCTATACGGTGCCAACAGCCAGTAAACTATCAATTTACGAATTGCTGATCCGTGATTTTACTTCAGAAAAAACATTCAAGGCGGTGAAGGAAAAACTTGGATATCTGAAACGCCTGGGAATTAATACCATTGAACTGATGCCTTTCAGCGAATTTGAAGGAAATAATAGTTGGGGCTATAACCCTAATTTCTACTTTGCTCCCGATAAGGCTTATGGAACCAAGAACGACCTGAAAGCTTTGATTGACGAGGCTCACAATCAGGGTCTTATCGTCATTCAAGATATGGTATTGAACCACTCTTACAATTCATCGCCAATAGTAAAAATGTACTGGAACGATGTTTTGAGTCGTCCTGCTGCCAATAATCCATGGTTCAATCAAACTTCACCCAACACATTGTACAGTTGGGGGTCCGATTTTAACCACAACAGCCAGGCTACCAAAGATTTTGTTGACCGGGTAACTAAATATTGGATGACTGAATATAAAGTTGACGGATTTCGTTTCGACTTCACCAAAGGCTTTACCAATACCCCCGGCGACGTTAGCGGCTATGATGCTTCTCGTATCGCCATTCTTGAACGCATGGCCAGTAAAATATGGGAAGTCAATCCCAAGGCATTCGTTATTCTGGAACACTTTACAGATAATACTGAAGAACGTGAGTTGGCGGCTTACGGAAACGGCATGTTGATTTGGGGTAATGCTACCGGCAGTTTTTATGAAGCTGCAATGGGTTACAATGATACCGGCAAATCTGATTTCAACTGGGCATCTTATCAGCAGAGAGGCTTTTCAAAACCGGGACTGGTAGCCTATATGGAAAGCCATGATGAGGAACGTCAACTATTTAAGACCCAAACATTTGGAAATGCGCTTGGCACCTACAATACAAAAGATTTAATCACTGCTCTTGAACGAAGTCAACTGGCAACAGTTTTCTTTTTATCGCTCACCGGGCCTAAAATGATATGGCAGTTTGGAGAATTGGGGTACGATATTTCCATTGATCAAAATGATAGGGTGGGGGAGAAACCTGTTCTCTGGAATTATTTAAACGACACCAACCGCCTTAAATTGTTCGGTGTCTATTCAGCAATGCTCCGCTTGCGAACTCAGTTTGATGTATTTACGTCAGGCAAAGAAACCCTTTCTGTGAGCGGTGCAGTCAAAAAAATACAACTAAATTTGGCGGATCACAACATCACCCTGATTGGTAATTTTGGAATAACTGATCAGAGTAATATACTTAATTTTCAGCATACTGGAACCTGGTATGAATTTTTTAGCGGCAATGAAATAACCGTCTCAGATGTGAAGGTCCCTATCCTCTTAAAAGCTGGTGAATATCAATTGTATAGTGATAAAAAACTGCCTGCCTTTGAAGATCTTGCAACTCCAGTTTCAAAGAAAATTACTTATGCTGAAATAAATGTCTATCCTAATCCGGCAACTGATCATATTCGTATAGAAGCCAAAGAACCCATCCGAACTGTTGAATTGATTTCGGTTGATGGTAAAAGTGCCTGTAAAATTAATGGTGGAGCCAATAGTATAAATTTCAGCCTGGATCAAATAAAACCAGGCTTGTATTTTCTTAGAGTTCAAACCAATGGGAAGCTTTATACTGAAAAAATCATCAAAAAATAAAGCACTTATTTTGCTGACTTATAATTAATATTCGACTTTAATGGCCAGATAATTCAATACCTAACCTTGAATTAATTCAATAGCTATCAAAGTAGTAATTCACCAAAATCCTCCAATAATATACATCAGCTGAAAGTGAAATTGGAGTTCTGAAACATTCAATCCCATAATCACATTGGACATATAGATTCAACTTTTCTATTTACCTAATGAGTATATAGGGTTATATTTTAATTCTTTTATCCTTCTGTTTATCCATTGTTATTTTCCTCTTTTCCTACCTTCCATCTCATTGATTACCTTCGTTTTACCAGTCAATAGGTAATATTATCCAAATCTACAAGCTTCCTTCATAATGCTATTTCAGAAAGTTTTCATACTTGTATTCATAATACTAGATCCATACTAAATTTATGCCAACTCTATACTAAGTCTATACCAACTTCATACTAACTCCATATTAACTCAATACCAATTCAATACTAACTCAATACTAACTCAATACCGAATGGGATGTAAATGGGTATTTTATGGGTTGATAATGGGTTAAAGAACCCGTAATGTACCCGTAATGTACCCATTATGTACCCATTATGTTCCCATAATGTACCCATTCGGTATTGAATTAGTATTGAGTTCATATTGACTTAATATTGAGTTAGTATAGAGTTGGTATAGAGTTGGTATAGAGTTGGTATAAAATAGGTATTGACTCTTTATAAGGAAGTTACTTTAAAGAATACATAGATTGAGTTACAATAATAGCAGTCAGATTATATTGTCTTAATCGTTTAAATTGAAAGGTCAAGGCTTCGGATTTTGGGAAAATAAGCTATCGCAGGGAGAAAATATATATTGGCAGATTGAATAAGGATATGCTTAAAATTCAATTGGTTACCTCAAATACCTGTGGTATTAATGGATTTTTATAATAGAAGGATTTTTATAATCAGGCACAGGGTTCAGTTAGAATGGTTTTTTCATTGGTTTGACCGGTACCACTACTATTTCATGACGACACCCATCACAAATGTAGGCTTCGCAACCTGTGCAGGCAAAGCAGTTACTGCACGATCGTTCCAATTGTTCCTTGTCCCATGATTTGCCACAATGGGTGCAGGTTATCAATGTTTTTTCTTCAGCCATGACGTTACATTTATCCTTATTTCTGAAGAATAACTTTCGTGGAATATACGTTTTTGCCTGATGTCGCTTTTAGAATGTATGAACCATTTTGTAAGGACCTCATATCCAATGTCCGGGGAATGAGATGGGTGACATTAGACAATACTTCCTTCCCTGTAATATCTAAAATTCTCAAGGAAGTCAATTTATTAAGTTCAATGTGCACAATACCTTTTGTAGGATTGGGATATGCCGCCAGTTCGAGTGATTTTAGTTCCGAAATGGAAGTATAAACCGGTATACCTGCCACATCGGCCTGCATTGAATATAAACCTGTGCCGGCTGTGATAAAGATCGTTTTCCAATCCTTTCCTCCAAAAGCAACATTGGTGGGAGTTTCAGGAAGACTGATAATTTTTATTGCAGTGCCGCTCTTATTGAATACCTGTACTCCCACAGCTGATGCGATATACAGAGTGCCTTCAGTATCAATTTTCATGCCATCGGCCCCACTGACAGTGCCGGAATTAACTTTTAACACACAAAATATACGCTTATTGATGGCTGTTCCATCGGGCTGAACATCGAATACAGATACATTCTTATCGTTTGAATCATCAACGTAAAGTAAGGTTTTATCCGGAGATAAGCAAACGCCATTTGGCTTTTGAAAGTCTCCGCTAATGCGTATACATTCACCGGATGGCTTTATGTAATATACGGCCTGTTTATCCTGAGGTTGAACGCCCCAGGTGGGATCAGAAAAATAGATTCCTCCTTTTGGGTCGACACATAAATCGTTCGGATTGTTAAATACCTTATTGTTATACTTATTTACAAGTATTTTTTTTACCACACCTGTTGTATCCATTTGAACGACTTGGTTTGTCGATCCTTGTTCACAAACCAGCAGATTACCAGTGCTATCCATTGTAATACCATTGGTAATTTGTCCATTGCGAATAACCGAAAAGCCTTTTCCTGGAACATATTTGTAAACCTTTTTTGCAGTGATATCCGAAAAATAAAGTGCGCCCTTCCCATTCCATACTGGCCCTTCAACAAACTGAAAATTAATAGTTGTATTTAATTTAACAACCTGTGAAAAGGATGCCTGGAAAAGGAACAATAGTAAAATTGGTATTAATGGTTTCATATTGATTAGGTTTTTCATAATTAAGGGCTGGTTTAAAAGTTTATTGTCTTGATCAGTTTAACAAGTCCAAAGAGTATCACTTGAGTAAATATAATGGTTGCTCCCGAAGGAATATCTGCAAAATAGGAAACTAGCAGTCCAATAAAAGAGGCCAGAAAGGCAAAACCTACCGAATAGAACATCATTTTTCCAAAATCACGGGTGAAAATGTTGGCTGTGGCCTGCGGAATGGTCAACAATGATAAGATCAAGATGATTCCTACTACCCTAATGTTCAGTACTATGGTGAGTGAAATCAGGATCATCAGCAAATAATTGAACAAGGTCACTGGCAACCCTGATGTTTTTGCAAAGTCTTCATCAAAAGCAATATACAGGATAGTGCGATAGAAGAGGGTAAAGAATAGGATTATGATGATGGCCAGAGCCATCATGAGCCATAATTCCCCTGTCGAAACTGTTAAGATGCTGCCAAACAGGTAACTCATCAGGTTGGGTGCATAACCAGGTGTTAGATAAACAAATATAATCCCGATGGCCATTCCGAGCGACCACCAAATAGCAATTGACGAGTCTTCGCGCACCTTTCCCTTACTGCTGAACAGTTGAATTCCCATGCCAGATAAAATGGAAAATATGCCGGCTCCTATCAGTGGATTGATGCCCAGGTAATACCCCATTCCGATGCCTCCGAAAGAGGCATGTGTGATTCCGCCGCTGATAAATACGATGCGGCGCGAAACGATATAGGTACCAACGATGCCGCACGAAATGGCCGCCAGAAGAGAAGCCAGGAATGCGTTTACAAAAAAGTCGTAGGTAAACAGCTCAATGAATATGTTCATGGGGGTCGTTGTGTAATTTCAAAACTGTATGGGGTATGTTTCCATGAGTGATTATTTGCAGCGGACAATTGTAAGATGTAAGCTGTTCTTCAGTGATAATATTGCTTGGATGATGATGTAAACTTCGGTTCACGCAGGCGATGGTCTTCACAAAAAATGAAATGGTACCCACATCGTGAGAGATGAGTAAAATGGCCATCCGATTGTTCAACTCCTTTAATTTAAGGTACAATTCACCTTCAAAATTATTGTCAACATAAGTACTTGGTTCGTCCAATATCAGCAATTCAGGCTCGTTCATCAAAGCCCGACATAGAAATACACGCTGCATTTGTCCCCCAGATAACTCTCCAATCGACTTATTACGAATGGAAGTGATGCCCATTTCCTGGATCAATGATTCAGCCTTTTCTTTTTCCAGACTGTTTTTGCGGAACGATGAAAATAAGGCTGTATCTGCTTTCCCAGAGCGGATTACATCAATCACAGAAATGGGAAAACGTTTGTCGATATGATTGACCTGGGGCAAATAGCCAATGTTTTTTTTACTGATCAGCAGGTTCATTTCTCCTGATAGCGGCTTCACCAAACCCAGAATTGTCTTTATCAATGTTGTTTTACCGCCGCCATTTGGTCCAATGACCCCGATGAAGTCGTTGGCCATAATAGTCAGCGAAACATTTTCAAGTACAACCTGGTTATCGTAACCTGCCGTAAGATCTTTTATTTCAATCAGTTTCTTCATTTTTGCGCTGCTATTTTATCAGTAATATCCATCAGTTGTTTTTCCCAATTATAATCGAGTGGATCAATAACAACGCCTTGACCATCAATTTCATGCGATAACTGCAAGGCAAAAGCTGAATCAAATTCCTTCTGTATAAAGATGACATGAATATTTTGTTCATGCGCCAGATCGACAATTTCCTTCATGTGCTTTGGCGAAGGATCTTTTCCATCCAGTTCCAGCGCAACTTGTTTCATACCAAACTGGCGTGCATAATAAGCAAGAGCGGGATGAAAGATAAGTATATTTCGATTCTGCAATGGGGCTAATTTTTGTTCAATCAATACCGTTATGGAGTCAATTCGTGTACTAAACCTATTATAATTGTTTTCAAAATCTATAGCATGTTCAGGAAAGTCAACTTTCAGAGTCTTTAGTATATTCTGGGCCATTATTTTTGACTCAGCAGGAGCAAGCCAAATATGAGGGTCATAAGCACCGTGACTTTCATGCTCCGAAGCATGGTCTTCCTCATGAATATCACTTCCGGCAATGGGGATTATACCTTCTGAACAATTAACAATTGAAAGATTCTTATTGATATCGGCCAGTTTATCCTTCAGGGCATCCTCGAAAGTAAGTAATCCAATCTGAAGCCATGCCTTCGATTTAGCCAGATCTTTCATTTGTGAAGGCAGTATTTCATAATTATGAGGACTCGATCCTGGAGGGACCAACACATTTACCTGCAATAGATTGCCTGCTATCTGATCGACAAAATATTTCTGTGGAAGAATGCTCACCGAAACCAGTTTGCGCTCATCTTTTGTTTTGGATTGACAGGCAACCAACAATAAAATTAATATATATATAGTATATCTCATTCTCAATTTACTAAAAGCATAAAAGCTTTAAACATTCAAATTCAAAGATAGTTAGATTTTTTGATAATATGAATATAATATATTAGGAACCATCTGAGTATTTAATGACCACTGATTACTGCCCACTTACTACTGATCACTAAACACTTTCCCCCTTCGGCGGCACTGGATCATAACCGTGTGTGCCCCAGGGATGGCATCTGGAAATCCGTTTGGCACCTAACCAAAATCCCTTGAAGGGGCCATGTATTTTGATGGCATCAATTGCATATTGTGAACAGGTTGGCACGTGTCTACATGAGGATGGAGTAAAAGGCGAGATGGCATATTTATAGAAATACACCGGAAGCATTAATACCCAGCCTGTTAGTTTTAATATGAATTTTATAATCCGATCCATGATAGATAATTCAACAATCTTTTAAATTGCAACATTCAAGTTCTGATTTAACGTCGCAGTTCCCTGCAAAATCTTTTCAGCCATAGACTGAACGGTTATTTTTAAAACCATTTTAGTATAACCATCGCGGATAAGCTTAAATTCATCGTGCATTGGACAGGGATTAGCAGAGTTACAGTTTTCAAATCCAAAGGCACAACTGGAGAAAAACTTCTCGCCGTCAACTGCTTTTATTATTTCAATAACAGGAAGGTCTTTGTTAAGATCTTCAAAGAAGAAACCACCGGCACGTCCTTTTCCGGCACGTACAAAATTGGAATGCGTCATGGTTTGCAGTACCTTGGCCGTGAAGTGTTCAGGAGAACCTACTTCCAAAGCAATGGTGCGGTAACCTGGACGCGTTCCTTTCTGATTCATCATCCATATATAAACCATGGATCGTATCGCATATTCTGCTGCTTTTGAGAGCATAAGTGATTTTAGTTTATTCACGCAAATTTACACATTCAGCAACTCCTTTTCAAGTTTAATTGCTTCTGGAAAGAGAATATTATTTTCGAGATGAATATGACGATGCAAATCTTGTTCAAACTCCTGAAGTTTCTGATAGGTGTATGCAAAAGTGTTGCATGCATCAGCTGGAATTTTATAGTTGTTGGTCATGGCCGAAATCTGTTCAAAGCGTTCGCCTTCAGCCTCATGCTCTTGTTTCATTACTGAAATGGGTGATTGAACTGTTCCGCAATGAGAACCGGAAAATTCAGTATTATTAGATTTGGCCAACAACATTTCTTTGATCGTTGGGAAAAGAATCTGCTCCTCCTTTTCCATGTGCTGGAGTAAATTGGCTGCCGCCTGATTAAAATAGTCTTCCACAACTGCTACTTCAGGATGGTTGGCTCCGTGTACATCAGAAATTTTGTTTAAATAGCGCTGCAATACAGGGATCGACTCCAAGACATACGAATGATGAACCTCAATTATGTGATCAATTAACTGACCAAGTGGGAGGGCATGAATACTGTCAGTCTCTGATTGTGTTGAACCAATTAATTTTTTGATAGATACCAACACTTCGTCTGGATTCACATTTTGTCTTTTACAGGCTTCTTCAAGTGATAGATCACCGCCGCAACAGAAATCTATTCTTAGTTTTTCAAATACTTCAACTGTCTTATAATTAAAACGAGCTATTTCACCTACTGGTGTTTGTAAATTGAGATTCATAATGTGTAATTTAAATCGTTAATAATCAATATTTAAGAATTAATTCGTATATTAGTGGATAAATAAGTCCACAAATATATGCTTTTTATATTTGTATTTCTATATTTGCAAAAGAATTAAGGACAAATATATCCTCTAAACAGAAAAGCGTATGAATACAAAGAAATTATGGATTGGTTTTACGGTCGTGATGGTCGTATCATTTGCCGTATTGGGATTTTTCGGACGAGAAATTTATCGAAAGGCACCCCCAATTCCTGAAAGAGTTGTTACCTCTTCAGGAAAAGTACTATTCACCAAGCAGGACATTCAGGATGGTCAGAACGTTTGGCAATCAATCGGAGGGCAACAATTAGGGACAATTTGGGGTCATGGAGCCTATCAGGCACCAGATTGGTCGGCTGATTGGCTCCACAAAGAAGCCGTGGCCATGTTAAATCAATTTGCTTTAACAGACTACGGTAATGAATTCAAAAAGTTGGATTTAGAGAAACAGGCTGCACTAAAAGCAAGGTTGCAAGGTGAAATCCGACAAAACACTTACAATGAATCCAATGGCGATTTGGTTGTATCTGATCATAGGGCAGAGGCGATGGCAAAGGTTCAGCAATTTTATACCGAGCTATTTACCAACGGCCCTGATCAGCATGCTCTTCGCGAAGCTTATGGAATGCCTGCCAACACCGTAAAGGATGCCGAAAGAATGGCCAAGATGACCCACTTTTTCTTTTGGACATCATGGGCCACGGTCACCAATCGGGTAGGTACTGAAATTACGTATACCAATAACTGGCCTGCCGATGAGTTGGTGGGGAACCGTCCAACAAGTGCGCTGATTCTTTGGACAGGCTTCAGTGTGATTGTGTTGTTGGCGGGAATAGGATTATTGTCCTGGTATTATATATCGAATCGCCATGAGGAATTATCAGATACCATTCCTGCCACGAACCCAGTGATAGGACTAAAAATACTCCCTTCGATGAGTGCAACGCTAAAATATTTCTATGTGGTACTGCTCTTGTTTCTTGTTCAAATCGGAATGGGCATCATTACAGTTCATTACGGTGTTGAAGGAACAGCCTTTTATGGCTTAAATCTTGCAGAATTTCTACCCTATTCGCTTTCCCGAACATGGCATGTTCAGATGGGAATTTTCTGGATTGCAACTTCATGGCTGGCTACAGGATTGTTTTTTGCTCCAGCCATCGGTGGGAAAGATCCTAAATATCAGACCTTGGGAGTTAACTTCCTGTTTATTTGTCTACTGATTATTGTCGGCGGATCAATGGCCGGACAGTTCATGGCCATTATGCAGAAACTAGGTTATGTGACCAACTTCTGGTTTGGACACCAGGGATATGAATATGTAGATCTTGGCCGCTTCTGGCAGATTTTCCTCCTTGTGGGGTTATTCGTATGGTTGTTTCTAATGACCCGGGCGATTATACCGGCATTGAAAGGTCGTTCTGACAGCAAGCAATTATTAGTTTTGTTCCTGATTTCCTGTATTGCCATCGCCGGTTTTTATGGGGCGGGGATGATGTGGGGTCAACATACCAACCTTGCTATTGCAGAATACTGGCGCTGGTGGGTGGTTCATCTTTGGGTTGAAGGGTTCTTCGAAGTGTTTGCTACTGTCATCATAGCTTATCTGTTTGTACGCATGGAACTTATCCAGGTGAAATATGCTACCACGACGGTACTGTTTTCAACCATTGTATTCCTCTTTGGTGGAATTCTTGGGACCTTTCATCACCTGTATTTCTCAGGAACGCCTACTTCCATTCTAGCCCTTGGGTCAAGCTTCAGTGCCTTGGAAGTGGTTCCCCTGATACTGATTGGGTTTGAAGCCTGGGGCAATCTACAACTTAAAAGTGCGGCTAGTTGGGTCAAGGCTTATAAATGGCCGATCAATTTCTTTTTAGCGGTCGCTTTCTGGAATTTCCTTGGTGCCGGGATCTTTGGCTTTGTGATCAATCCACCTATCGCACTTTATTATATGCAGGGTCTCAATACCACTCCAGTGCATGCCCATACTGCCCTGTTTGGCGTTTACGGAATGCTGGGAATCGGGTTAACCTTATTTGTATTGCGTGAAATGAACCACAAGAATGAATGGAATGATAAAGTCATTAAAATATCATTTTGGGCCATAAATATTGGGTTACTACTCATGGTACTGATCAGTATTTTACCCATTGGTCTGGCTCAAACATGGGCAAGTGTAAAGTATGGTTTGTGGTACGCCCGTTCGGCTGATTTTCTTCAATTGCCAGTGATGCAAACACTTCGGTGGATGCGTATCTTTGGCGATACTATATTTGCTTTTGGGGTAGTGGCGCTGATCTATTTTGTAATTGGATTGAAAACAGGATGGTCTCACCAAAAAGATTAATACGTCAATAGTATTTAGTCAACCATAATTGACATAGCATGAGGCTACTATCTGTAAAAGTAGATCATATAGGTATTAAAAATTTAAAGCCAAAAAGCCAAAAAGACAATTGTCTTTTTGGCTTTCTAATATCCATCTGGTCTCAAAATGCCCAATATGGAAAGGCCAAAAGGCCAATTCTATAACTAACAGAATTGGCCTTTTGTAGTAAATTCAGAAATGTAATTCAGTCAGAGTGTCAGTGCTGATGCATGATGCGTTAATAATTAATAACGAATCTAATCTTTGCAATCCTTGCAATCTACGATGTCAAATCTGTGGAGTCAGAAACTTGATGATGAGGCATTATGCCCATCTGATGAGATTGCTTTTACGATTACCCTGGAAAGTAATCTCTTTGTCTCTTGTCTCTTTTGAGGATGATGGACCTAATTATATGTTAGTTGTATTGAGAAGTGACCCAAATTGACCAGATCAATTCATACGTAGATCAAAAGCTGAACTTTTATCTGAGCCTTCTAGGTAACTTCATTACCATTGGCCTGCTTATCAGTGCCATAGGTGCTAAATCAGGAGTAATTGCAGGATGAGCATTCAGCTTTGTAGTTGCAATGATTTTCATGAAGGGAATTGGTTCTTCCCAGAAAGGTTCTCTTTTTAGTGAGAATTGCAAGAGCCATGAATACAATTCGTCGTTTTTGAATTGTTTGCTGATATCGTGCCCCTGGTTAAGCAAACGGGAAAATTTAAGATTGCTATTTTTCTTTTCCAGTGCTTTTACCATTACCTCTGAATTACTGATGGGAATTTCTTTGTCGGCAGTTCCATGAAATACCCAGGTAGGAATTTTGCTCAGATTATCGGCCCATCTCACGTCTGCACCTCCGCACATAGGTGCAATGGCAGCAAAACGATCGGGCATACGGTTGGCCAATGACCACGTACCGTATCCTCCCATGCTCATTCCAATCAAATAAATTCTACAATCGTCTACCCGAAATTTAGTGGCTACTTCATCGTACACAGGGTTAAACCAGTCTTCCGATGACCAATTTTTTTTCCATGGACACTGTGGAGAAATCACAATGAAGTCCATTTTTTTTCCTGTTGATATGTAATAGGGTAGTCCGTAACGTTGAATACTTTTCAGATTTGTACCGCTTGCATGACGCCCATGGAGATAAAAGATGACAGGCCATTTTTTTCCAGGCTCTTTATCGTAATTTTCAGGAAGGGAGATCAGGTAGTTGTATTTTACTTTTTTTAGCTTCGGTGAAGCGAATGATTTATGTGATGAAATGCTCATTGAAATGAGCAGAAATACGCAATAACAGATATGTCTTTTTATATTTTTCAAGCCACTTTATTAATTGTTTGAATGGTGAAACTATAAAAAAGGATTCAAACAACCTGAGATATTAACACTTTTTAAGAAAAAAATAAAAGGGAAGTTGAGTCCAATTGACCTAACTTCCCCTCCTAATTTTTAGAATGATGAATTGTAATATTTTAACAATCAGAACATTACAATTCTATTTTTTCTCTAGTTCTTTATATACCAAAGCGCTTGCACCTACGATGGCTGCATCGCCTGCTTTTAGCTGAGAAGGAAGAATTTTGATCTTATTTTTGAAAATAGGAAGCAAATGTTGCTCCATACTTTCTTTGGTTGGCTTGAAAATATAGTCACCCGCAGCTGTTGGTCCGCCAAAAAGGAAGACTGCCTCAGGGCTCAAATGATGAACTGTATCAGCCAATCCTTGTCCAAGCCATTGACCAGTCATTTCGAATACTTCAAGGGCTATTTTATCACCCTTTTCAGCAGCATCAAAAATCATTTTTGAATCCAATTCATCAAACGATTTATCTGCTAGTAAACTATCAGAAGCATTGTACTTTACCATAAGTTCAAAAGCTGTGCGTTTCATTCCCGGAGCTGAACAATAGGCTTCCAGATGGCCCAGTGCACCGCAACCACATACACGCCCACCTGGAATAAGGGTCGTGTGACCGCATTCTCCGGCGAATCCATCATGACCGTAAACGAGGTCACCATTGACAACAATACCACTGCCAACGCCTGTTCCAAGAGTGTACATCACAAAATTCTGCATTCCCTTTGCTCCACCATAGATCATCTCACCGATTGCGGCAGCATTGGCGTCGTTGGTCAATGCAATTGCTGTCAGTTCAGGAAATTTAACTTTCAATAAATTAACCAGGTGCACCACTCCTTTAAATGAGAGGTTTGGGGCATATTCAATGGTTCCAGTATAATAATTACCGTTGGGAGCGCCAATTCCAATCCCCTGAATTTCAATATCGGGATTAAGCAATTTAACTGAATTGATCAATTCCCTGATGGCCAATGCCAAATCGTCAATATAACGGTTAATGTCACCATGCGCAGGAGTGGCGATATTGCCTTTCACCATTACATTTCCCAAATCGTCTACCATTCCGATAGCGGTATTTGTTCCACCGATATCAACACCTATTGCTACTTTTTTCATTTTATTTATTTAATTGGTTTTATCTGATTTTACTTCCTTTTAAAGCAAAGAAAGTGATGTATGCATAACATATTATTGGCACCAGCAAGGCTGACTTTAAATTGATTGAATCAGTAACTGCCCCCATTATTAAGGGAACTACACATCCGCCAACGATCATTGTATTGATGATTCCTGAGGCGATGGGCATTTCTGAATGATCAAGATCATTTACTCCCAGTGAAAAGATATTGGGAAACATGATTGAGTTAAAGAATCCTACTGATAATAAGCACCACATTCCAATATGAGGCGGCAATAAGAATCCTGACAATACCAGAATCATATTGGTTGCAGCAAATATTCCCAATGAAACATTGGCAATGCCTTTTCCTAACAGCATCAATAAGAAGTTGATAACTGCAATGGAGAAGAATATTAATCCATAAATCGGCTTCGATTCAAATACAAACTGCCCATCTTTTACACCTGCCGAGAATACGAACCAACCAACAAAAAAGGCAAATACCAATATTAATAAAGAGTATTTATATTTCAATGTTGTAGATAAAGTTCCAAGTAATATCGATCCAATGAATCTTCCAATCATATTTCCACCCCAATAAATAGCTGTTAACTTTACGGCTTCATCAGTTGCCATGTTCATCAATTGGGTCAGATAACTGCTTAGTTGTGACGCAGTTCCTACTTCAGCTCCTACATAACAGAAAATTCCAATTGCACCGAACCAAACCTGTGGTTTCTTAAGTGCCGACATATTTGCAACAGTCTCATCTCCTTTTATTTCAGGTAATTTGATAAATAATATCCCTATGGCTATCAACACTACAATTGACCCGATAATTACGAAGGGCATCTTTACAAAATTAGCTGCTTCCTGAGCTGATGATCCATTTTTAAGTGCCAGTACTGCTGGTGCAAGAACAAGTATACCAGCCAGATAAGGGGCAATAGTTGTAGCTACCCCATTCAAGGCCTGGGTTAGATTCAGACGTGCAGGGGCTGTTTGCTGAGGCCCCAAAGCTACAACATACGGATTGGCTGCCGTTTGCAGAAATACCACTCCAGTGGCCATCACAAATATGGCTCCCAAAAAGAGGGGATAGGACAATACAGAAACTGCAGGAAAGAATAAATAACTTCCTGTGGCTACTAAAAGAAGTCCGGCGATCACTCCATTTTTATAGCCTATCTTTTTGATAATCATACCACATACAAAACTAAAGCAGAAATAGGCAAAGAAGAATACCCCATTCACCAACTGTGCAAAAAAGTTTTCCCATCCCGGATAGAGAGTTTTCAGATCAAATGCTAGTTGCACCTGGTCTTTCATCGCAATATTGAAATTGGTTATAAATCCGAAAACGAAGAATATAGAGGCCATGAAGGTCATTCCCAGCCGAAGATTGCTGTTTGGTTGATTCGTCATCGTGGTTAGCCGTTGGGTTAATATATATTAATTGAGTTTAGTAACCCAACAAAATTAGAAATTTAATCCAATTATTCCCAACTCGCCTTCAATTAATACAGAAAAAAGAACGGAACGCTATACAATTGATTTATACGGCGTTCCGTGAATGGTTTTAATGTTTGACACTATCTATTTCCGCGATACACTTACTTTTTTGGTGGGGTCCATGCTTTCATTGCGGCTTTCCACTTCCCGAATTACATTTTGTGCCATTTCAGCGAATGCTTTACCAATGGGTGAATTTTCGTCGAAGGCTGCCGGATTTCCTGAATCACCTCCTTCACGAATGCTTTGAACCAGAGGAACTTGTCCCAGTAATGGGATTTCAAGTTCTTGGGCCATTTTCACTCCACCGTCTTTACCGAAAATGTAGTATTTATTCTCTGGAAGTTCTTCAGGGGTGAACCATGCCATATTTTCAACCAACCCAAGCACGGGTACATTTACTCCTTTGGATTTGAACATGTTGACACCCCTGATTACATCGGCAAGGGCCACATCCTGAGGTGTGGTAACGATGATGGCTCCTGTAACTGGTACTGTTTGCACAAGGGTCAGATGAATATCACTTGTCCCCGGAGGAAGGTCAAATAGCAGGTAATCAAGCGTTCCCCAGTTGCCGTCGTTGATCAATTGCTTCAGCGCATTGGAAGCCATGGGGCCACGCCAGATAATGGCATCTTCGGTAGCTACAAAAAACCCAATGGACAGAAAGCCGACCCCGAACTTGCTAATTGGTTGAATTCTTTCTTTTCCATCAACACGAACCCCTGCGGGACGAATAGCTTCGGCACCGAACATTTTGGGAAGCGATGGCCCGAAAATGTCGGCATCAATCAGACCAACCTTGGCGCCTGTTTTTGCTAACGCAATAGCCAGATTTACAGCAATAGTTGATTTACCTACTCCACCTTTTCCTGAAGCAATGGCAATCAGATTTTTTACTCCCGGCAATATGGGGCGCTCCATCTGGTGAATGGCCTTGGAGGTAATGTTACCCTTAATCTCTACTTCCGGACCAACATAAGTCAGAATGGCTTCTTCACAGGCGGCAATAACGGCTGCGATGTTGGGGTCATCCGATCGTTGAAATACCAATGAGAGGGTAATTTTCTTTCCGGCCACCCTGATTTCCTGGGCCATATCAAGGGATACAACATCCTGTGTACTGCCTGGAAAAATTACATTTCGAAGGGCATCGGTAATATTCTTGGGAACAATTAATTTACGTGGGTTGTCTGTCATTATATTTATTGTATTTTAGATTATCATGAATAACAAATTAATCCATGGCAAGTTCAAAAATGGGGTTCCAGAAGTGCTTTTTAAAATCACGTATCTGATCATCAACCACACTAATTCCTTCAGCTTCAAGCAATTCCTGCATTGCAGTTGAGGTTCCAAAATAGTGCTTGCCGGTTAGTAATCCATTTCGGTTAACCACCCGATGTGCAGGTACATAAGGCTCCTGGACATGGGCATTGTTCATGGCCCAACCAACCATTCGTGACGACTGTGCCGATCCCAAAAATGCAGCAATAGCGCCATAGCTGGTCACCTTTCCAGGAGGTATTAACCTCACCACTTCATACACTCTCTCATAGAAATCGCTCATGGATAGAATCTTTATACTCCTTCACTCCTTTGCACTTCTTCCAAAACTACGGTATGGATCTTTTTCAATCTCCACATCCGGCTCGCGAAGGGGTTCCTTGTGATTGAGCCTGAACGAAAGATATTTGATATTTATTCCACGATCGAGCCATTGTTTTTCATAAAAAGTCTGAATCGATAGCACTTCATCCAGAATATCAGAATGGTACAGATCATCAGTTTGACGCAGTACTTCAAAATGATTTTCAGCAACCATTGCTTCGGTATAAAGATACATAAAATTACTATCCGATTTGAGATGAACGATACCATTTTCAACCATTATATTACGATAGCTCTCAATAAAATTGGTTGCAGTAAGCCGTTTGCGGGTCTTTTTCATCTGAGGATCCGGGAAGGTAAGCCATATTTCAGCAATTTCACCTTCACCAAAAAATAGGCCAATGTTTTCTATATTTGTACGCAGGAAGGCAACATTTTTCAATCCAAGTTCTTTAGCTTTGGTGGCCCCATTCCACATACGCGAACCTTTGATATCGATACCGATAAAATTACAATCAGGAGTATGACTGGCCAGTTTGACAGTATATTCACCTTTTCCGCATCCCAATTCAAGAATTACAGGATGATCGTTTCCGAAGAAATCACTGCTCCATTTTCCTTTATATTGAAATTCTTCTGTCTGCAATTGCTTGAAAGGTACCTGCACCACATTTTGGTAAGTATCCAGATCGGCAAATTTCTTTAATTTATTCTTCCCCACAGTTCATTAATTAGTATGTTTTTTCAATCCTTATGCCTACATCGCGAATTCCTGGAAGCACATTGTCACGCATCCCCTGCTTGATATGGAAAGTATATTCTCCCTTGTGAGGAAAGTAAACACTACTTTTGTACAAAATCTGGTTGTCGTGAATATCTCCAATGCCGCTGCCTTTCCAACGACCCGTTGGTTCTGCCAGTGAAAATTCAACAGTATCGGTGAGTAATTTCCCGTCAGGTGAACCAATGGAAAGGAATAACCATAAATTGCTGTACGGATAAGTTCCTTTGTTGCGAATATTGACATACATATTGTGATTGCGCAACGTGTCGGAGAGTGCAACCTTGAATATGACGACTGAATCCTTATTCCAACCTTTTTCATCCAAAGTACGGTAGGCTTCAAACACTTTTTTTCGATCGCACGAATAGATTCCTGCCATCAGTAAAATACCTAGTATATAAAATAAAATTTGTTTCATCTTTTTAATAATGAAACACATAGAGACTTATAAGTAATATACAATGTGCCTATGTGTTTATTTTTTCATCTGTCTAACAATTATTATTATGCCTTTGGTTTATTGATTCTGCGTCGTGAATTGCCTGATCGTTTTTTATTCTTTGTCCGTGATTGATCATCAAAACGGGTGAGGCTATCACGTGTCGATCCCGCTTCAAATAGTATTTTCTCAATAGCCGGTTTCTTTTCAGGCTCTTCACCCAATATGGCAACTTTTAGTCCTTTTTGATTCGATTGAAGAATGACTTTGACGCGATCAACACCAACAGGAATCATGTTTCCACTTTGGTCACCTACTTTTGAATAGTAATATACACGCTTTAAAATATCTGCTTTCTGAAAGTTATATAATCCGTTTTCAATTCCAAGTTGCTGATGAGTCGAAGGAAAATCTTTCTGAGCATCAATATAAGTATCTACCTCGAAATTCAGACAACATTTTAGCTTTCCACACTGACCTGCAAGCTTTTGAGGGTTCATCGATAAATCCTGATAGCGAGCTGAATTGGTGGTGACCGATACAAAATTATTGATCCACGAAGCACAGCATAATTCACGTCCGCAGGGGCCAATTCCCCCTATCCGTCCAGCCTCCTGCCGTGCCCCGATCTGTTTCATTTCGACGCGGATTTTAAAGGTTTCTGCCAACACCCTTATCAGCTGTCGAAAATCCACACGGTCATCTGCAAGGTAATAGAAGATGGCTTTGGTTCGATCGCCCTGGTATTCAACATCGCCAATTTTCATATCCAGTTTCAGTTCACTGGCTATCTGGCGCGAGCGCAACATCGTCTGATGTTCCAGTGCGATGGCTTCCTTCCATTTCTCAATATCCGCTGGCTTGGCTTTACGATAAACTTTGCGTAATTCGCCATTGATGGTGGTAGCCTTATGTTTTTTCATCTGTTCCAGTACCAGATCACCTGTAAGGGTCACAATACCAATATCATGCCCTGGATTGGACTCAACAGCTACAAGATCACCCTGATCCAGCTTGAGGTTACTGTCGTTACGGAAATAATCTTTCCGCGTATTTTTGAACCGAACCTCCACTAGATCCGTTGCGTTGGCTATGTTGATAATATCACCCAGCCAATCATAAACGTTGAGCTTTGAGCACGTACCTCCGTGGCCTTTGCAACAGCCCCGTTCAATCAAATTCAGATCATCCATATTTGTATGTTTTGATGCCTGAAGAATTGAAAACTCGATGTTCAGGCGAAGAGTCCGGTATTGATGCAAAAATAGTTATTTAACCTTACAAAACATCACTATTTCCTGATGAGTTTGGTAATTTTAAAGGCCACATCGGTAAAAATAATTTTAGGATTTCCATTCATCCCGATATGATTATATGCTGTTTCGAAAACTTCAGACAATTCAATGATATTTCGCTCATTGATGAAGGGCGAAAACCGTTTCGAGAAATCTTCTTCCTGCTCGTTCATAAAGGTAAGGTTTTTATTTTTAAGGTTGTAAATAAAATTTTCACGTACAATCATCAGGCAATAGTTCAATAGACTCTTCTGCTTCTCTCGGCCTATACCAGCCAACTGATCCACCCATTTAAACAGGTCGGTAAATTTACGTCCGTAAGCATTTCTCATCAGATCTTTAAACTGCCCAAGATTATAAAGTGTTAGATCATCAGGTTGAAGCAATTCCAAAGCCTTGCAATAATTCCCTTTGGCCAGATGTACAATATTTCGAATGTCAAGTCCTTCGGCTTCAGGGAGTTCAGCAATGGCTTTTTCAAGTATACCTGCCTCTATAGGCGGAATGGTAATGAGCTGACAACGAGAGCGGATGGTGCTGATGATATCCTCTTCATTCTCTGTGATCAATATAAATAATGTCTTAACCGGTGGTTCCTCAATCATTTTTAGCAGCTTATTGGAACATGACACGTTCATCCTTTCGGGCAGCCAGATGATCATCACTTTGTATTCCGATTCATAAGATTTGAGGTTCAGCTTGCGGATAATATCATCACTCTGATGTGCATAAATCATCCCTTGTGCATTATCAACACTCATCTGTTCGAACCATTGACTACTGGTGAAATATGGATTTTTACCAATCATAAGGCGCCATTCATCCAGGAAATTGTCGGAGACAGGCTTGTCAAATTTCTTGGTCTTGATAACGGGAAATACAAAATGGAGGTCTGGATGGATCAGCTTACGGTATTTTTTGCACGAGGGACATTCGCCACACGAGTCGCTGGCTTGTCGGTTGGTACATGCAACAAACTGCGCATAAGCAATGGCAAGTGGCAGTGTACCAGTTCCTTCAGCACCGGCAAATAGCTGTGCATGACTTACTCTTTCTCCCCTAACCGATTGGATCAGGCGTTCTTTGGTGGCCGATTGACCGATTACTTCTTTAAAAAACATACAGGTTCAATTGTGAAGTCTCAAAAATAGCAATTCCTAACCCAAAAACCACTATTGTTTTACTTATCATGAGCAGAATCTTTGTAAATATATAAATTGAGAATTTCTCCATGCTTTCACGAGTGCCTTTTCAATTCCCAATCCTTTGCACAATCAGGTCTGTTGAAAGTAATTTTTCCCTTTCAATTAATTGTTACCCTTTAAATCTCATCAAAATATTCATTGCCGAAATTCGATTGTAAATAGACATAGTCATTATAAAGCCAGACCGTTAAGCTGTATTCCTCCCGCTTCTCGTGCCATCTGGGACAGCATTTATAATATAATGGTACTTATCGACTCTATATTAACTCAATATTAATTCAATACTAACTCAATACTAACTCAATACCGAATGGGATGTAAATGGGTAATTTATGGGTCTATTACGGGTTCATGAACCCATTATATACCCATTATGTACCCATTATGTACCCATAATCTACCAATTCGGTATTGAATTAGTATTGAGTTAGTATTGAATTGGTATTGACTTAGTATTGACTTAGTATCGAGAATAGCCAACCTAAATAAGCAGAAAATATTTTGAACAAACCAAGATGTTAGGGCATTTCAATATTGACAAAACACTCGTTTGAAAAAGAATCTTTAATGATGGTTTAATGTAACCCCGCAATTAAATAGTTGGATAAACTCAGATGAATCAACCACGCAAATTTTCAATCAAAAATAAATGAAATAAAACTAATTAATATAAGGGGGTTATGAAATAATAACTATACATTTGTGCATAATATTTAGTTATGTGAAAATTAAAAAAGACATCTCAGCATGTAAAAACGAATAACGAAAAAATTGATAGATAGTATAGATTAAACCAATATTAACATGATGAAAAAAACAACCTTCTTATTTGCGTTTGCTTTTATTGCAGCAAGTGCTTTTGCTCAAGACATTACCTCTAAAAAAGGTGAGCTTTACCTGCCTGAAACTGGAGATTGGGCAATCAGTATTGATGGCAGTTCTTTTTTAAAGTATGCTGGCAACTTTATTGGCGGCAATGGAGAAAACGAGGCTCCAAAGTTTGATTTTTTATCCAATAATCAAACCATTATTGGTAAGTACTTTACAAGCCCCAATACAGCGTATCGATTTGGCGCATGTTTAGGATTTGCAACAACTTCGAATACCGATATTGTTCCGGCAATTCCTTCAAACGGTACAATTACAACTGTAGATAATGTATCCAAGTTTTCTAATACGAATATTGGATTAACATTAGGTAAGGAATGGAGAAAAGGGAAAACCCGTTTACAGGGATTTTATGGAGCTGAGGCAGGTGTTGGATTGCGTACTTCAATTAGGAAAAATACTTTTGGTAATGCTCTTTCTACCTTCAATCCTGTAGGTCGACAAACGGAAATTAAAAACGGATCAACATTTAATATAGGGGTAAGAGGTTTTGTAGGTGCAGAGTATTTTATTTTCCCGAAAATTGCACTTGGAGGAGAATTCGGCTGGGGATTGGTATTTTCATCCCAAGGACAAGGATCAGCAAAAACTGATAATTGGATCGGCAATAGTGTCAATACTCAGGTTACAAAAACAGGTGGAGCATCAACTTTTAGTGCTTCCACAGACCAACTGAATTCTATATTTGGTTCTGCGGGTACTATTCGCTTAACCTTACATTTTTAATTATTGTATTGTGGAGAATGAGTTTGATATTGACTCACCATTCAAATTTTCTCATCACAGTAAAATTAGTTAATAAAAATGGATTCCATCTTTTAAAAATAGGTGGAATCCATAAATACAGCATCTCGAAGTAATCAATACAATAATCTCTTTCATTTTTAGTACATTTGTAATGGATAAAATAATTATTTCAGACACAAGTTGCCTGATCGCGCTAAGTAATATTGGATTACGTATTATGCGCAATGACATTTTTTTAAGGATAATGTATTGAACCGAATTAGAATATTGAACAACAGGACCTCTCTAAAATAAACAATAATAGTGCAATATGCTGCACTATTAATTAACAATCCATCTAAGTTTATACTATTGAATCAATATAGTGCAATAAATTGCACTTATTGTTGTGTTTGTAATATTTAATTCATATATTAGCATTAAAATAGACTTTACAATGTGTCAAAATAACTTAATTAAAATTATAAAAGAGCGAAGGGAGATGCTCCAGGTAACTCAGGAAACGGTAGCCGAGTTATCTGGCGTTGGTCTGCGAACGCTTAAACAATTTGAAAGCGGCAAAGGCAATCCAACATTGCAATCTTTACAGAAATTGGTTGACGTATTGGGGCTGGAGGTGTGTCTGCTAGTAAAGAAACTTAAATAAAAATCAATGCGCAAGGCTAAAGTTTTTTATAAAGGAGAAAGTGCAGGATTGCTTACACAGAATGATGACGGAACCTTTCTGTTTCAATACAACGATCTGTGGATGAGAGACAATGGTAAACCTGCCATAAGCCTCACGTTGCCAAAAACAATACAAGAGGTTCAATCAGACTTTCTATTTTCATTTTTTTATAACTTGCTTCCAGAGGGTTCTAATAAGATGGTGGTTTGCAAATATAAACAAATTGACGAAAACGATCACTTTGGGTTGTTGCTTTCAGCTGCTCAATATGATACAATAGGTGCAATAACCGTTCATGAAATGCAAGAATTAGTATGAGCCTACCCGTTATAAAATATTGTCCGGGTACTTTGGCCGCTGGTTATGATACCTATAGTACAACTTGCCTGAGACGAGTATTCAAGGGCAGAAAGGTGAGCCATCTGCTACCTTATAACGCTCCGAATAGTAACGAAGATACAGATAATCAGTATATTGAAAATCAAAAGCGCATTTCAATTTCCGGCGTACAGGAAAAGTTTTCTGTTCTGTTAAAGAAAAACAAGCTTCAACTGATTGAAGATGGTGAGCAAGGAACTTATATTCTGAAACCAAAACCTCATGTTGGTAAGAATATAGACCAAATGCCAGCAAATGAACATCTTACTATGCAGATTGCTGGACATGTTTTCGATATTGAGACTGCCGCCAATGCCTTAATTTTTTTCAATGATGGAGAACAGGCATACATTACCAAGCGATTTGATATTAATGATGATGGTAGCAAATTGGCTACTGAGGATTTCGCATCAATTGCAGGTCGAACTTCCCAAACGCATGGTGTAAACTATAAATATTCAGGCAGTTATCTGGAGTTGTTCGAACTAATGAAAAAGCATTTAACAGCTTATAGATTAGAGGCTCCAAAGCTTTTTAAGCTCTTGATTTTTAATTATATATTTTCAAATGGTGATGCACATTTTAAAAACTTCTCGCTGATAGAAACTCCTTTTGGCGACTTCAGGTTGAGTCCTGCTTATGATTTACTTAATACACGATTGCACGTAAACGATTCTGATTTTGCATTAGAGGAGGGCCTTTTGCCTAAAAATATAAGTTCAGGAAAAGTATTGGAACAATTTCATTCGCTTGCTGTTATGGCAGAGTTGAGTGAGCGCCAGATTCACGATGTGATGGATAAATTGCTTTCACATCAGGATAAAGTTAAAAGTTTGATCGATGCCTCTTTTTTGAGTGATAGCGCTAAACGCATGTATCTTCAGTCTTATCAGTCAAGACACAATAAATTGAAACTTAGATAATTGCTAGTAATTACAAAAATATGAAACAACAGGCCTTCTCAATAAATAAACGAATTAAAAGTTTTGGATTTGCTTTTAATGGATTGAAAATTCTAATTCAGGAAGAACACAATTCCTGGATTCATATTTTGGCTGCTATTGCTGTTTCGGTTGCCGGATATTTCTACCAAATATCTGCTGTTGAATGGATTGCTATTGTATTTGCCATTGGACTGGTGATTGCTTTTGAAATATTTAATTCGGCTATTGAAAACATTTCCGACTTTATATCTCCTGGCCATAATGAGAGCATCAAAAAGATCAAAGATTTAGCTGCAGCTGGAGTTTTAATAGGTGCCATAACTGCTGCTATCATTGGATTGATTATTTTTATTCCTAAAATAATAGGACTATGATAAAACTTCTTAAAGTACAGAACCGATTAAAAGAGACCCTATTTATGGGATTTTTAACTCTTAACTGTTTCGCATTGTCCATTTTTAGATTCATTTATACTGATAATAGCATATTCATGTTTTTGAATTGGAATTTATTTTTAGCATTCGTACCTTGGGGACTCACAAGCATCCTGATTTTGAAACCAAATTATCGCAATAACAAGATTACTATATACTTACTTTTAGGTTGCTGGCTTATTTTTTTTCCCAATGCACCTTATATTCTTACCGATTTATTTCATATACGAGTCGATTCTTCAATGCCGATATGGTTTGATTTGGTTTTAATTTTATCTTTTGCATGGACAGGACTGCTTTTTGGATTCCTAAGTCTGTGGGATATTGAGAAAATATTAAACAAATCAATTAAACCACTGTGGGTTACCGGCATATCAACAGGTTTTTTATTCTTAGGTAGTTTTGGCGTTTATATAGGTAGATATTTGAGATGGAATAGTTGGAATGTTGTGAATGAGCCAATTAGATTAATAGGAGACGTGGGTGAACGAATAATTAACCCATTGGACTATAGGGCTACATGGGGAATGACTTTATTGATGGGACTTTTCCTAAATATGATGTATTGGTCTTTTCGATTGATAAGAATGAGAGATAAATGAAAGATTTTCAATAGTTTGTATTTATAATAAACCTTAAAACTATTTCTAATGACATTTAACAACATAGTTTTAGCAGCTGCCACAACATGTACAGCATTGATGGGTGGATTGTTATTTTCTTATTCCTGCTCTGTAGTTTTAGGTTTGAAAACCCTTCCCGATCAGGAATATATTATGACAATGCAGGCAATCAACAGGGCAATTCAGAATCCTGTTTTTTTTATAAAAAATTCAATTTATTGAATGCATCGAAAGGTGCAATAAGTTCTCAACGAGCATTGTTTGAAAACCGCTGGAACAACCTTAACCTTTTACGTACCATTGCTTCAATAGGATCTTTTGTACTGTTAATCATTGCATGTATCAATTCGTATAAAAAATAATCTGGTAGTAAATTTCGAAGAATATGCTTTGCAAAAATCATTCCAAAAGTATTATAAATAACAGGTTAATTGAATTGAATAATCATAAATTATTACTATATTTGAAGTGAAATATTAGTTATGTGTGATGCATAGAAAATAGAGTCCACTAACTTTGATTTACTAACAAACCGTAATGAAGAGATATTCTGGATTATTTTTATTTATGTTGATATTAGTTGTATCGAACTCAGTAAAGACTTTTGAGTGCAACGCATGTTTTCCGATTGGTCATGATCACTTTACCGTGCTTGATAGTTATTATGTGAATGGAGAAAAACAAACATTGGGAAATTTAATAATAACCAAATAGAATGGAATAACATTGAAATCGGTTGTATTAGAATAGGATAAATACTTTACATTATGAAGAAAATATACTTAACTTATGCATTGACTTTTATCGGCATAGCTTTAATAGGTAATCCAATCCTCCGCCCTTTTAGCTGGGTAGATAAGCTGTCGTTTGATAAAAACCAGCAGTGGCAAATTAATTTGAATATATCTGGGGGAGAAATAGACAGTATGGCCATTAGTTCATCCTCCGGTAAATCTAAGTGTAAAGTATTAACTATTCAATGGGAAGGAGACTTTCATGGATTAATTATTACCACTGATAGTTTGATTTCAAAAGTAAATATTAACCCTGAGGGAGATTCAGTATCCATAATTACCTATCCTCACTATGGTGATTCGATCCTTGAGACATTTATTTATGGCAATTACAAGAATTCAAACATTCCTAAACCCTCTAAAGACCAGGTAATAAACGCATTTTGGACAACTGGAGAGTACCTTTATCATAGTCTTTGTGATTCAACTGGGAATATGCAAGGAGTAATTAAAGGTCATGTCTATAATCGAAACAATGTTTTAATTACAAAAGGCTCCATTTCGATTAATCCATACCTAATAGATTTAGAGGGGCGTTGCGGACTGGAAGGCTTTACGATCCAAGCGATTAACATTAGCAATGAAGGGAGTTATAGCGCTATGTTCTATGCTCAAATTTACTCTTTAAATCAATTAAAGATTTGCAGTAATCTTAATCTATGTCCCTATTATTATTCTAGTATCGGTACAAGTAAAATTACTCCTTTAGATTTTTCACTCTACCCTGATTCAACCATTGAATTGGATATTCATCTTTTGGAAAATTTTACGGCTATCAATAAAATGGAGGCTAAGAGCAATGAACTGTTAAAAATATTTCCAAATCCAATCAAGGGAGGTTCATTTCATTACGAAATAGGCATACCCATCAAAGCTACCCAATGTAAGATGGATTTGATTGACATGACCGGCCGGAAGCTGGAAAGCTATGATATCATTGAAAATGCGGGTGAACTGCAATTACCATCGACTATTACAAACGGGACTTATTTAATTCAATTGCAAATGAATGGCAAGAAACTATTTTCGGATCAAATAATAGTAAGTAAAAAATGAGAATACTTATCCTGTCCGGTCTATTCTTTCTTATGATTGGCTCAGTGAATGCACAGATTCCTGTTGCATTTCCTTCTGAGTATATTGATTTCAAAATAGATAGCAGTTATTTTTCGATTAATGGAATCTACACTTTTCAAAATAAGACCGGTAAAAATGTATATTTTAACATTGAATTTCCCTTTGGGGTAAATACTTCATTGATTGACAGTATTAGGGTGGTGAATCTTAAAAATTTACAAACTGTACATTTTAAGACCAACCAACAAAACATTTCATTTTATTTAAATTTATTACCGAATGATACGGTACAGTATAATATTTATTACAGGCAACAATTGGCTAAAGTGAATACTTATATACTTACTACAACAAAATCATGGGGATTACCTTTAAACAATGCTGTTTATAGTTTGACGACCAATAAAAACATTAAAATAAAGTCGATATCCATGGAGCCTGATTCATCAAAATACGACTTGAATAATATAACCTATTATTGGCGCAAACAAAATTTTACACCTCAGGCAGATTTTGAGGTAATTATTGAAAAGTAATTTACAATAAATCAATCATAAAAAGAAGGTTTTAAACATAGTACATTATTTAGAAAAGACGGTGGTTTTTTAACTCAAGGTTAATCATGTTTTTATCCTTGTTGGTCATCGCTTGTATCAATTCATATTTGAAATTATAGGAAGTAAATATTGAATAAAGTGCAGGCAAAAAAATCATTCAAAAAGAATTGTAAATAACAGTTTGATACATTAGGATGATCATAAAAAAAATGCTACATTTGATTTGAAATTGATACAAATCATGAAACTTAAGATCATTAAGAACATAGATTATCCAGAGAATCTTGAACGTTTGTATCGGAACAATAAACAGGATTTTCGCAAGGCATTTACTGAGATCTCTAATGACTACGATTCAGAATTAGTAAGGTTTTGGAAACTTCGTTTAGCCCCTGAGACAGAGATTGAATCCAAAGGATTTCTAAATTTGGATTTATTGATTGTGATCATTCTTTCATTGATTACCGGGTTGTTGGCCAAGTTTCCCGAGATATTTTCTCAAATAAACGAGCAGTCATTTTTAAAAAGAGACATGGCTATCATTGTATTCAATGGGATCATACTTTTTACATTTTGGCAAAATAGAATCTTCGATATAAAGAGAATTTCAATTTATGTATTTACCATTTCAATTTTAGTAATCTATGTAAACCTTTTGCCGGAAAACTATTATCCCTTTAAAATCAGTGATTCCGTTAATCTTACTTTTATTCATATACCGTTATTTTTATGGTGCTTATTCGGTTTAGCGTATGCTTCATTTAATTATAAAAATACCGATAAACTGATAGAATTTATTCGGTTTAATGGTGAATTACTCATCATGACTGGCTTAATACTTATTGCCGGGGGTATTCTTTCCGGCTTTACTGTGGCATTGTTCAATGCCATTAAAATGGACATTCATAGATTCTACATGGAGTATATCGGTGTATTTGGTCTGGTGGCTGCGCCGATAGTTTCTTACTATTTAATCCGTTTATACCCAAGTATTACGAGCAAGATTGCCCCCGTTATCGCAAGGGTTTTTACTCCTTTGGTATTGATTACACTAACGGTTTATTTAATCTCATTGGGTTTCTCGGAAAGTAATATTTTAGAGGACAGAGACTTACTGATTGTTTTTAATGGTATGCTTTTGGCTGTTGTGGCTATAATCGTATTTTCTGTCACTGAACTTGATAAATCAAAAGAGAAAAATATAAATGTTTTAATCCTTCTATTATTAGCTGTTCTGGCAATTGTGATCAATTCAATCGCCTTGATCGCAATAATTACCAGGGTTATTTACGGATTAACTCCCAATCGGATCGTGGTTTTGGTGTCGAATCTGTTAATTTTTATAAACCTGATACTCATTGCCAAAAGCTTATACCAATTGTATGTTAAAAGCAATCAATTTGATTCGGTCGAACTAGTCGTCGCAAAATATTTAAAAGTTTATGCACTCTGGATAATTATTGTAATTTTTGTTCTACCTTATGTTTTTGGATTTAAATAGGAATTGTATATGATTGGTATTTAGTAATATAAACTTTCAATTTTTTGCCATGAGAATTTAAATTTCATACGCCAATTGAGAAGTTGACCTAAGCCAACAAGGAGACCCTTGAATTGAGCAATCTAATGGGTTGGGTTATTGAACAAAGAAACAGTACTTATTATCTGCAGATCTTATTTGCAACAATTATTCGTTTTGATTGTTTAATATGCTGAAATCCAAAACATACGGAATATGAAAACATCAGATTATACAACTACACTGCTAGTCGACCAATCTCCGAAAGAAGTGTTCAATGCCGTCAATAATGTTCGTGGTTGGTGGTCCGAAGAAATTGAAGGCAATACCAACAAGCTCAATGAAGAGTTCAAGTATCATTACATCGATGTCCATAATTGCACAATGAAGATTATTGAAATGATTGCTGATAAAAAAGTCGTTTGGCTTGTGATGGATAACTATTTCAATTTCACAAAAGACAAAAATGAATGGAAGGGCAATAAGATTATTTTTGATATCTCCATAGTGGATAATAAAACGCAACTCCATTTCACTCATCTAGGTTTAGTTCCTGAATATGAATGTTTTGAAGTATGTTTTGATGCATGGACAGGTTATGTACAAAACAGTTTAAAGAACTTGATAACAACAGGTAAAGGGCAACCTAACCCTAAAGAAGGGAAGTCCTTGGAACCAAAAGAATAAGATTTGAATAGGTAGTTATTGAAAATATGAAATGATTTATTTCGTAAATTGCGATTCAGAACTAATATTCACAGTATAGTTAACTAACATTTCGGAGGAGTCAAATGCTTGACAATCAAGCATTGTGTATTATTATTAAAAAAACTAAATATCTGATATTTAATGAATTAAGTTTGCTTAAAAGTTGCACATTTCGACATAAATC
>Ga0123338_10000092_pt1 | contig 94348 bp, 91 predicted proteins | sample grotaG_FD_89793 | JGI IMG/M metagenome (GOLD analysis project Ga0123338, IMG submission 89793) | Glacier valley bacterial and archeal communities from Borup Fiord, Nunavut, Canada, to study Microbial Dark Matter (Phase II) -... | ecosystem: Environmental > Aquatic > Freshwater > Ice > Glacier ... | reverse complement strand
GCTCTCAGTTATCAGTTATTGAAAAGGTATGTTAGATATAATCGTATTAAGCAACAAATGCCGTTTTACTTTTAAAAAAGATGTATCTATATCCAATCGGTTTGATAAGGATACACGGCTGAAAGCTGATTGCTGAAAGCTGATTGCCGAAAGCTGATTGCTGAAAGCTGATTGCTTACATCTGATTGCTTACAGCTGATTGCTTACAGCTGAAAGCTATTCCTCATTCAACACTTTCCACAACAAATCTTTCAATTCAGTTAATCCCTGCTGGGTGATGGAAGAAAAAAACAGGTGTGGGATACCAGCCGGCAATTCTTTAGCAATAGCAGTTTTTAATTCATCATCCAGCATATCCGATTTGCTGATTGCTATTACAAAATCCTTTTGAAGCAGGTCAGGGTTAAATTCATTTAATTCATTAAGCAATATTTCAAAATCTTTTTTATAATCATTACTGTCGGCGGGAATCAGGAATAAAAGAATTGAATTTCTCTCTATATGTCTTAAGAACCGGTGTCCCAGTCCTTTACCTTCTGCCGCGCCTTCAATGATGCCGGGAAGATCGGCGATACAAAATGATTGGTTGTTTCGGTATTCAACTATACCGAGTTGCGGTGTAAGGGTAGTAAAGGCGTAATCAGCTATCTTAGGGGTAGCTGCGGTGATCACAGATAGCAGTGTTGATTTACCCGCGTTTGGAAATCCTACCATTCCAACATCGGCTAACACTTTTAACTCTAACACCTTGTAACCTTCTCCACTTTCTTCTCCTGGCTGAGAATGTTCAGGCGCCTGATTAGTTGGAGTGGCGAAGTGAGCATTACCCATTCCACCTCTTCCACCTTTCATCAAAATGATCTCTTGTCCGTCTTCCAGTATTTCAGCTTCAACCATTTCTGTTTCAGCATCTCTTGCGATAGTCCCAAGCGGCACTTCAATAATAAAATCTTTGCCACTTTTACCGCTGCTATTGTTGCCTTTACCAGGCATTCCATCATCAGCATGAACATTTTTATAATAACGCAGGTGCAGCAAAGTCCATAACTGTTTGTTACCTTTTAAAATAATATGGCCACCTCTGCCGCCATCTCCACCATCAGGTCCCGCCAGTGCATTGTATTTCGTATGCATAAAATGCCTGATGCCGGCGCCACCATGACCGCTTTTACAAAATATCCTTATCTGGTCGACAAAGTTTGATTTTTCCAATTGTACTTTTTATGTTCGAATAGCAAAGATAGGTAGTAGCTATGACGAGTGCGGTTTTGAGGTGTGAGGTAAGAAATAAACATTTGTTTGTCACTGAAAATTAGCCTATGATAGCAGTGCATACTGCAATTAAAAATCCCTGTTAATTATTAACAGGGATTTTATATTATCTCACAATATAATTTTCTTATCCTACTTGTTCCTTCATTGTCTTCGACACTTTCTTTCTTTCATCTTCATCCAATATTACCTTGCGCATGCGTATGTTCTTTGGCGTTACTTCAATACATTCGTCTTGTTGAATATATTCCATACATTCTTCCAGAGTCATCAATGTCTTTGGTGCAATGCGTGAAGCATCATCGCTGCCACTGGCGCGGTGATTGGTTAATTTTTTTGGTTCTGTTGCGTTAACGATTAAATCTCCTGGTTTGATATGCTCCGCAATAATCTGTCCGGTATACACTTCTTCTCCCGGGTCTACAAAAAATATTCCCCTGTCCTGTAATTTATCAATTGAATAACCGGTTGTTTTATCCTGGTTTTTAGAAATCAATACACCGCTATTTCTTCCCGGAATGGCGCCTTTCCATGGTTTGTATTCAAGAAAGCGGTGCGCCATAACAGCTTCGCCGGCAGTGTTGGTTAACATCGTTGAGCGAAGTCCTATCAGACCGCGGGAAGGGATTTCAAATTCAAGGTGCTGCATTGTCCCTTTGGTTTCCATAATCAGCATCTCTCCTTTGCGCTGAGTAACGAGGTCTATTACTTTACCACTAAAATCCTGTGGAACATCTACTACCAGGTTTTCGTATGGCTCGTGCTTTTTACCACCGATTTCTTTTACTAAAACCTGCGGTTGACCAATGGTTATTTCAAACCCTTCCCGGCGCATTGTTTCAATCAATATTCCAAGGTGAAGAATACCACGGCCAAACACAAGGAAGCTATCGGCACTATCCGTATCCTCTACACGTAATGCAAGATTTTTTTCAGTTTCTTTCATCAGCCTGTCTCTCAGGTGACGGGAAGTAACAAACTTTCCATCTTTACCAAAGAAGGGAGAATTGTTAATGCTAAACAGCATACTCATGGTAGGTTCATCTACGCTAATAACCGGCAGTGCTTCAGGAAACTCCGGATCGGTCATAGTATCACCGATATTAAAATCATCCAGGCCTACGATTGCACAAATATCTCCCGCTGATACTTCTGTAGCCTTCTTCTTACCCATGCCTTCAAAAGTGTATAGCTCTTTTATTTTTGATTTTTTTATTGATCCGTCGGCTTGTACAAGTACTACTGACTGCCCTTCTTTAACAACGCCTCTCGCTACTTTTCCTACCGCTATCCGTCCCAGGAAAGAAGAATAGTCCAGTGAAGTAATTTGCATTTGCAAAGGACCTTCATTAACTTTTGGTTCGGGGACAAATTCCAGGATTGCATCCAACAGAGGAAAAATATTTTCTGTCTGAGTAAGAGAAGTATTCATCCAGCCTTGCTTGGATGACCCATAAATTGTAGGAAAATTTAATTGCTCTTCAGTAGCATCAAGGTTATAAAAAAGTTCAAAAACAGCATCGTGAACTTCGTCAGGTCTGCAGTTAGGTTTATCAACTTTATTGATAACAACAATAGGCCGTAAATTAAGATGAAGGGCTTTTTGTAAAACGAAACGTGTTTGAGGCATCGGACCTTCAAAAGCATCTACCAGCAGTAATACTCCATCAGCCATTTTAAGAACACGTTCTACTTCTCCGCCAAAGTCTGAGTGACCGGGAGTATCTATAACATTAATTTTTACATCTTTGTATTGTACCGAAGCGTTTTTACTGAAGATAGTAATTCCTCTTTCTTTTTCAAGGTCGTTGCTATCCATTATCAGTTCGCCTGTATCCTGGTTTGCACGAAATACATTGGTTGAATGTAAAATTTTATCTACCAGGGTAGTCTTTCCGTGGTCAACGTGCGCAATAATTGCAATGTTACGAATATTCATAATGCGGTATTTGTTTCGCTCACCCCTGCAAAATAGTTTTAATTTATAACGGTAAGCCTAAAGAGGCGCGAAGGTACAATTTTTCCCCGGAGGGGCAAACAAACCAAAAAAGTTATCTTACAGGCTAACTGTTAAAAGTTTTAAATTACCAGTAATTGTTTTAATCACTACTTAATGGATTTGATATTTTGCTGTGAATTTTTTAAGCAATCAATAGCTGTTAATTAATTATTATTGTTCAATAATTCAAAAATATTATATAGCCCATGCGCAGAAAATGGTTCTTTGTTTTTATAGTAGCTGTAATAATTGTTTACTCACTTGGTCCTCACCCAACCACACCTCTTTATAAAAAAAAATTGCCGAATGTTCCATCTGATGCATCAGCGCTTGAAGATTATATTAAAATGAAGGAATCGGGTCACAAATTAAAACCAGATAACCAGGCCAGGCTAATCTGGTATGACAGCTTAAAACAAAAAACAGAATACGCTATTGTTTACCTGCCCGGTTTTACTGCAAGTCAGGCTGAAGGCGATCCGGTGCACCGAAACACCGCCCTGAAATTCGGTTGTAACCTGTACTTGTCAAGATTAGCAGAGCATGGTATCGATACAACTGATGCGCTGGTAAACCTGACCGTAGATAAATACTGGGAATCCGCAGAAGAGGCGCTCGCTATCGGTAAGCAGATTGGCAACAAAGTAATACTGATGGGAACAAGTACGGGTGGCACTTTCGCATTGATGCTCGCTGCTAAATATCCTGATGTTAACGCACTGCTGATGTTATCTCCTAACATCGCTATTAATGACCCGTTCGCTTTTCTGTTAAATAGCCGGTGGGGACTGCAGATAGCACATTCAGTTTTGCAATCCGGTTATATAAAATCTAAAGACGAAAGAGCTATTTACAAGCAATACTGGAGCACGCCTTATCGGGTTGAAGCGGCTGTTGAGTTAGAAGAGCTATTGGAAACTTCCATGACACCGGAAACTTTTAAGAGAGTAACACAACCAGCACTTTCATTGTATTATTATAAGGATAAAATTCACCAGGATAGCGTGGTAAGTGTTGCTGCTATAAAAAAAATGATGGATGAACTCGGCACACCTGGTAATTTGAAAAGGTCGGTTGCTATACCTGATGCAGACAACCACGTTATAGGTTCGTATATAAAATCAAATGCTGTAGAAATAGTTCAGCAGGAGATTACAAAATTTATGATTGGCGTATTAGGAATCAAACCTTTAAATTGATAAAGTATTATGATATTACGTAAAATGCAGACTGACATATTGCGCTGAGCATCGCTGACCTGCCATAACAATTATCAATAAAAAATAACTATCACTGTTTAAGTACTTACGATGGTATTTTTCATAAGCAGCCTGTTTACATAATTGGAATCTTTTAAGTTAATCAATTGGGTCGCATGTTAAAATTTTATCAACAAAAAACGAAATCAGGTTGTTGTATAATCGTTATCAGGTGATTATCAATACAAATATCCATCATACAAAAAAAGGCTATAATTTTTTCAATATATGTACCGAATTGTAAAAGATAAAAATGTTTAAATTTGCGGAAGTTTAAAGTGATGTCACAATTGTTAAATAAAATGACAACAGCATTAATTTAGCGGCAATGAAATTCGAGAAAATATATAATAAAGGCCAGGCAAGACTATTTGAAAGTCAGTATGTTGAAATGATGACAAAAACACATCCGCTGGTTATTTGGGGTATGTACCTGCCACTGATAATTTATTTTGTGTTGCGAAGCTATGATAAATTTAATTTCACGCCCGTTAATATAGCCGCAGTATTTCTTGCAGGCATATTGTGCTGGACTTTCTTTGAATATCTTATGCATAGGTTTGCATTCCATTTCATTGCAGACAACCCGCGAATAAGGCGTTTTATCTATGTTCTTCATGGCAATCACCATGAGTATCCAAGAGACAAAGAACGATTGTTTATGCCTCCTGTGCCCAGTTTAATAATCGCCTCGCTGTTTTTCTTTTTGTTTTATTCGATATTAGGAATCAATGTTTTTATGTTCTTTCCCGGATTTATACTGGGTTACCTGATGTATGGATCCATACATTTTGCTATTCATGCCTGGAACCCGCCATACAAATGGATGAAACCTTTATGGAGAAATCATCACCTGCATCATTATAAAAACGAACACCGGGGTTTTGGAGTAAGCACTACCTTATGGGACCGCATATTTGGTACTATGTTCGACTTGAAGAAGGAAAAGGAAGATAGGGAAAAAGTAAAAGAAATAATGCATGTTTAACTTAATGGCAAATTACCATTTTTCATTTTCGTCTATGTCTGTTTTATCCTGTCCCAAAGATTGACGAACTAAAGCTTTTTGTACTTGCCTTTCAATTATAAGTTCACCAATCAACTTGCCTGCATCTGTATTGCGATGATCATTTAATAATTTCATCAATTTAGATTCATTGATATCTAACCGGTATAATATATAGATTAGTTTGTCAAAATCATTCAGGATTAAATCATTTATCCGGATGCTTAATGATGAAAACCACTGATCAGATGAATATTCATGGCTACCTGTGAAACTAAGTTCCTGTTCAATAATTTTTTGCACTTCATCCTGGTTAAAATTCTCCTTCATCTATTATTTCCTTTAAAATTTTTCAACTGCGCCCAAAGCAAATAATGCATAATCATATTTAACAGGATCATGTTTGTCAAACTTCTTCAAACAGGCAGTTAATTCAAGCGCAGCCAGCCAATCGGTTTGGGTTCTTTGTAACATATTTAACCGCCGGGCCACGCGGGCAACATGAACATCAATGGGACAAACGAGTTGCGCCGGTGAAATGTGCTTCCATATACCAAAATCAACACCCCTCATATCTGATCGTACCATCCACCGGAGGAACATACTAAGTCTTTTACAGGTTGAATTTTTTGCCGGTGAAGCAATGTGTTTATGAGTACGGGGCGGCGCATCTTCTAAAGAAAAAAAATAATAGTAAAATCCATTCAACGCCTTTTCCGTAGACTTATCGGTCGGCTTCATTGATCTTATAAATGCAGTTTCCAGGGATTCATTTTGTGAATAATGAAACTTTAAAAATGCAATAAAATATAAAAGGTCTGTAGCATTGAACGTCCTATGTTTAAATTCAATTAATTTTTTAAGATCTGTTATTTTATGATTATTGATGAAATCATACGGAGCATTATCCATCATCAACATCAGTTCTTTGCTTTTATTTATGATGGTGGTACGATTACCCCATGCAAAGATGGCTGCGAAAAATGCTGCGATTTCAATATCCTGTTTTTTTGAAAACTCGTGTGGAATACATATAGGGTCATCTTGGATAAAAGAAGTCCGGTTATATTCTTCCACTTTGTTGTTGAGGAATTGTAATAATTTATGAGAATCCTTGATCATCGCTTTGAACGAATGCAATGATAGCAATTAAGCTGCTATCAGTATTAATGTTATGATAAGCATAAACTAATAATATTTTATTATCGCCCTTAAGCAAATAAAAGAAGGTTTATAATTAACCAGCCTTGCGATAGTTGATGGCTTACAATAAAAGCGTAATTGTCTTAATTATAAAAATCATTTTTCAATGGCCTGGTTTAAATCTTCAATCAGATCACCGGCATCTTCTATGCCAACACTTAACCGTATCAACGAATCCGACAAACCATTTTTTATTCTTTCTTCTCTTGGAATAGAAGCATGTGTCATAGAAGCAGGATGATTTATAAGAGATTCAACACCACCCAGGCTTTCCGCTAACGCAAATAACTTTGTAGAAGATAGTAATTTAAACGCTGTCTCCATACTGTCATCTTTAAGGGTAAAGCTCATCATACCACCAAAATCACGCATTTGTTTTTTAGCAATAGCATAACCGGGATGATCTTCAAATCCACACCAGTAAACATGTTTAATTTTTGGATGATTACGTAACCAGTTGGCAATGATAGTACCATTCTCACAATGCTGCTTCATACGCACATGTAATGTTTTGATACCACGTAAAACTAAAAAACAATCCATAGGACCAGGGACAGCACCACAACTTTTTTGAAGGAAATACAATTTTTCCCTTAGTACATCATCATTCATTACCAGGCATCCCTGTATAACATCACTATGCCCACCGAGATATTTGGTAGCGGAATGCATAACTATATCAGCGCCAAGATCCAAGGGGTTCTGGAGATAAGGTGAAGCAAAAGTATTGTCTACACAAACCAATATGTTCAATGGTTTTGCAATCAGAGACACTGCTTCGATATCAACGATGTTCATTAGCGGATTGGTTGGAGTTTCTAACCATATTAATCTGGTGTTACTGTTTATATAATGCTTTATATTTTCACTATCCTGCATATTGACAAAGTGGAACCTGATACCGAATTTTTCAAACACTTTGGTAAATAGCCTGTACGTTCCTCCATACATATCATTCGCCGCTATTACTTCATCACCGGGCGCTAACAACTTTATAACAGCATCGGTGGCAGCAACTCCACTACTGAATGCCAGTCCATGTTTACCATTCTCAATTATCGCAAATGCTTCTTCCAAAGCTTTCCTCGTTGGATTTTGTGAGCGGGCATATTCAAACCCTTTATGCTGACCAGGCGCTGATTGTACATAGGTAGATGTCTGAAATATAGGAGTCATAATAGCGCCAGTACCCGGATCGGGTTCAGCGCCGGCATGTATAAATTTAGTAGCGGGCTTCATATGATTTAATTGAAGAATTATTTTTTGGTTACTGTAAAGATGAGCAATTATTATTAAACGTTCCTTTGACTGCTAACCTAAGCCTATTTGAACTGTTATGACAATGCTGTTGGTGCAAACAGTGTTCTTATATTTATAACAATTACGATTGCCGGTATCGACAGACTACTAATTCGCATAAAAAAATCTGTAAGTAATATTGTTCCCTTTGCATTAGTCTATGTTGTAATGCTCAAAGTACGAAATTTGTCGTGTAGCATTTCCACACTTCCCATTTAACAAAAACTTAATTTTTAGATAAGAGAATGGCATAAGATATTACCATTGCGTTTTACCGTTTAATGAGTGTTTGCAGCCCTTCAGCATACACTATGTATGATCGTCTTATAATTAGGCTCATTTCATTTTACCAATCGTAAATATAATCCGTATTCATTTTTAAATGCTGATAGATTTGTCTCGAATTATTAATAAATAATAATTTTAAAATTACCACAATGAAAAAGATAATCCTGATTTTTTCCTGCTTCCTTATTTTAGCAGCGAACTCATTCGCAGCAATACCAAATGAAAAAGTATTGAAATCCTTTGAAGCAATTTTTAATAGTGCCACAGAAATTAAATGGTTTGATCACAAGGAGTATTTTGAGGTCAGGTTCGTTCAGGCAAATATACGAGCCAATGTAAAGTTTGACATCGATGGAAATTTTATAAGCTCAATGAAATATTTCCAGGAGCAGCAATTACCTGCGAATGTCCTTTGGAAAGTAAAGATGAAATATGCAGATAAAAAAATTTTCGGAGTAACCGAGATCACTACCCTGGATGAAATAATTTATTACGTCAAACTGGAAGATAGTAAAAGCTGGCTAACAATAAAGGTTTATGGTAATGGGCAAATGGATGTTTTTGAGAAGTATAGAAAAGGATAATCATGCCTTGTATTGTCAGTTAAAATTTAAATAGCCGCAGGAATTATCCGCGGCTGTTTAAATACATATGGAAAATATATCTAAAAAATATCACTACTGTCATTTAAAAAGTAATCAATTCTTTTTGTTTACTTTAAGAGGAACTTTTATTATCGGCTTTACGCTTACAGTAATGGGAATACTCACGCCGGTGTTTTCCCACGCCACGGAGAGATTAAAGCCGACAGCTTTGTTACTAAAGTAAATAGAAAGTACCTCGGAAGTTTCCGGTAGTCTGTGTACAGGCACTTCTACCCGAACAAAATCCTTTTTACTATCGTATTTAAAACTTCCCCAGGTATCTGTTTCGGTATTTATTATTACGGTCCAATTATTCAGGGTTGGAATGGCGTATAAAGTATATCTTCCTTTTGATACCGGCTTGCCGTCAAAGATAACATCTTTAAAAAATTCAATTTCCGTGGCTTCGTTGGCGCCCACTCTCCATACCTTTTCGTATTCCACCAGTTCGCCAAAAACTCCCCTTCCACTTTTTTGCGGACGACTGTATATAACACGCGCGATAAGCGGTTCGGTAATTTTGTCCTGTATTTTTAATATTGGATAATCAACCGGGTAGTAGCTCATATCCATAGCCGATTGATCCACCGGCGGCAACTTTGTTTGGCAATAGGTTGTAAAAGAGAGTACCATGGCTATTGAAAGCGTAAAGCAATACTTCATAATTTTCTTTAGATTACAAATATAATTGTTGTCATTCGTTTAAAAGTAGCTGCAGGTGATTGTAAGCAAACTTTTTAAGCTCAGGAAAGAATTCCTGGTAGCAATGCTTAAGCGCTGCGTAATTGTTTTCAAAGATTTCAAATGCTTTATGCGATTCATTAATATATTTCGCTCTTCTGGCGAGTCCTTCGAAACTTCGCCTGATGCCTTCGTGGTTTTTATAATTATACAACCAGTCATGCGTTACCATAAATGGCAGCATCCTTTTAAATTTTTCAGGCGATACGCTTTCATAAGAAGAAAGAACCCTGTAAGTGTCCTGGCAAAATTCAGCCAGTGCTTTGCTGTTCTCAAACTGAGTGCTGTCTGTTGCTAAAAAGTGATCGTAGAGTACGTCTGTAAAAACAGCTGAATAAAGTCTGTATGCCGGCCGGAAGAATTGTTTAGCTTGATTAGTAACAGGGTGGAAATCTGTAAATTCATCAATGGCTCTATGTAATGAAATACCTTTTTGAATTGCAATGCTATAGTCGTATTTCTTTTTTCCCTTTATAAAATCACTGATCATGTTCCCTACTAATATGTCTGGTAACTTAAAAGATAAATAGGCGTGAGCAAGATAATTCATACTCTTTTTAATAATATTCATTCAACGATAAAATCCGTATCAGCAAAAATAAACAATAAGGATAGTATTTTTAAACCCTGCGGGGACTGGTCATACAATGCAGGAAAGTTAAAATGTTTTTCAACATAGAGAAAACGCTGTATTAAAATAAAAATACTTTTGATTATCTGCTAAAATAAGGAAGCTCCTGCCTTCACAGTGCCATCAAAAAAAATGATACTTTTGCGGGATCAATATAAATACTAAAAATTATAAAATGACCAAGGGTCCCGTATCTCAATTCATCGAACATCATTACAGGCATTTCAATTCAGCCGCTTTGGTTGATGCCGCAAAAGGATATGAAAAACATATGCTTGAAGGTGGTAAGATGATGATCACCGTTGCAGGCGCAATGAGTACCGGGGAACTTGGAATTTCACTGGCAGAAATGATCAGGCAGGACAAGGTGGATATTATCAGTTGTACCGGCGCCAACCTTGAAGAAGATATTATGAACCTGGTCGCACATTCACACTACAGGCGCATACCTAATTACCGGGATCTTACCCCCCGGGAAGAATGGGAGCTTATGGAAAAGGGATTGAACAGGGTAACGGATACCTGTATCCCAGAAGAAGAAGCCTTCAGAAAAATTCAACAACATATTGTAAAGATCTGGAAAGATGCGGAAGATGCGGGGGAGCGTTATTTTCCGCATGAGTACATGTACAAATTACTATTAAGTGGTGTAATGAAGGATGGTTATGAAATTGATGAAAAGGACAGCTGGATGATTGCCGCCGCAGAAAAGAACCTTCCAATTGTTGTACCCGGCTGGGAAGACAGTACCATGGGTAACATTTTTGCTTCCTACATTATTAAAGGTGAACTGAAAGCCAGCACAATGAAAAGCGGAATAGAATATATGGTGTGGCTTAGCGGGTGGTATAGAGATAACTCTGCAGGACAAGGGGTAGGTTTCTTCCAGATCGGTGGTGGAATAGCAGGTGACTTTCCTATCTGTGTTGTGCCCATGATGTACCAGGATCTCGAATGGCACGATGTTCCTTTCTGGAATTATTTTTGCCAGATCAGTGATTCAACAACTTCATATGGATCTTACTCGGGCGCTGTTCCAAATGAAAAGATAACCTGGGGTAAACTGGATATTCATACCCCTAAATTCATCGTCGAAAGCGATGCCACTATTGTGGTGCCTTTGATGTTTGCGTATATACTGGGCTGGTAGAGGAGCCGTCAGCTTTCAACTATCACTCATTAGCTTTCAGCCATAGAATAACGCGGGCCTTATGTTTCATTTGAAATAACTGGAAATTATAATAAGTTGATTATCAATGGTCAAATTTCCAGTTATATAAGAGCTAAATCACCGGGTTAATAATGCTAATTTTTTTAAAAGGAATCAACAATAATTATATACATCTTTTACAAAGCTGACGGCTGGCAACTCCTGACAGCTATCACAATGGAATGTCCCTCTTAAGCATCTCATCCCGATTAGCCATTTCCCATGCGGTATAAAAAATAAAATGATCTCTTTTTTCCATGAGGTTGAAATTTATTTTATCAACGGTATCGGTTGGGCGGTGGTAATCAGCATGCGTACCATTGAAATAAAAAATTATAGGCACCCCTTTACGTGCAAAATTATAATGATCACTTCTATAATAAATACGTTCCTGATCTTTAGGATCATTGTATTTATAATCAAGTTCGAGATGAGCATATTTATTATTAATCATTTCGCTGATCGGCTTAAGGTCAGAGCTTATCTTATCATCACCTATCACATACACATAATTCATTGAGTCGCCCTGGGTACGCTTTGGATCTATTCTTCCTACCATATCGGTATTCAGGTCGACGCTGGTTTTTTCCAATGGAAAAACAGGATGATCAGTGTAATACTCAGATCCCCATAACCCTTCTTCTTCACCGGAAACGGTCATGAATACTATTGTTCTTCGCGGACCGTTGCCATCGGCTTTTGCTTTTGCAAAAGCTGCCGCCATCTCCAGCACAGAGACGGTTCCACTTCCATCGTCGTCAGCGCCATAATAAATTACACCACCTTTTTTTGTACCCAGGTGATCGTAATGAGCTGTTAGAAAAACGTATTCATCTTTTTTATCAGAACCTTCCAAAACTGCCAGCACATTGCTGCTCGTGCCTTTTTCATAACTAACGGTAGCATAATTAAATTCAACTCTTCCCTTAACAGCTACATGATCCGCCAAAGAGAACACTGCTGCACTGTCTAATTTTTGCAGTAAGCTTTTTGCAACCACCGGTTGAAAGATCTTCCTAAACATATCATGTGAAATAAAAGCATAATTATTTATACCACCAGTGTCAGTACTATGAGGCAAATAAGCGCCTGACAGGCGCTGTGCACCGGCAGTACCTGAGTCAATGGTTATCATTGTGCGTGATATAACAAAAACACCTGCGGCTCCCTGTTTATATGCTTCCCTGACTTTACGTGTTAATGACCATGCTGAAAACAAAGGAGTTCCGTTGGCCCGGAAAATTTTTTGCGCCGGAAATCCTGCAGCCATTACAACAATTGCTCCTTTTACGTTGAGCTGATCATAATCGTTGTACAGAGAATCGTTGATACCATAACCACCAAAGACTATCGACCGTGATTTTATTTGCTGGCTTTTATTTGCACGGGCATTAACCATAAAGTCTTTACTATAAACATATTCTTGTTTGCCAAGCTTAATTGTACCGGAAACCATACTGTCTTCCATTAAAGAATAGTGCTGTTGATAAGTGCCTGCGTTGCCAGGTAATAAATTCAACGACTTAAAATATGTCTCTATATATGTGGCTGCTTTTCTCTGTCCTTCAGTGGCAGTTTCCCTGCCTTCCATTTCCGGACCAGCTATTATGGTAAGATGTTTTTTTAAGCCAGTTGCGGTAATAATCGATGCATACTTTTCAGGGTTACTTTGAGCAGCTACGCTTATAGTAATTGTTACAAGCCATGCAGCGGCAATAGATTTCAACATAGATAGCATTTTTGATTTAGATGTGAACGACCGATCTGGTATTTTTTTAACAAGCTTCCCTTTTGAAAGCTACAGGGGTAAATCGCAGAAAATTTCTAGCTCCATTCTTTATCTTCTTCTTTCTTCATATCTCTTACCACCCTGGCCGAAATCCAGATACTTATTTCATACAATAACAATAAGGGAATGGTAACAATCATCTGACTAACAACATCGGGAGGAGTTATAACGGCCGCTATAATCAATATAATTACAAAAGCGTATTTACGGTTAGAACGAAGAAACGATGGCGTTAGCAAGCCAACTTTAGAAAAGAAAAATACCACCAGTGGTAATTGAAATACAATTCCGGAACCCAGAACCAGTGAAACGATATTATCAATGTAATCACTTACAGTAAAGGTATTTGCAATCAGCGGATCAAGGGTGTAAGAGGCAAAGAAGTTTACTGTATATGGAGCGATAAGATAATAACCAAAACATACGCCCAGGAAAAATAATACAGATACCCAGAAGATAACACCCCTGGTTTTCTGTTGCTCTTTATCGGTAAGCGCTGGCTTAGTAAAACGCCAGAATTCCCAAAAAATATAAGGAAACACAATGATAAAGCCGCCGACCATGGCAATGGTAAAACTCATCATAAACTGACTGCTCATTTCCGTACTGATGAGTTTGAGATTTACTTCATCAAGACACATGGCTTTTCCCAATCCAATAGCATGACTTATTTTACACAACAACCGGTAAGTGATAAAATTTTTATGTGCCGGACCCATTACGATGTTCCTGAAGAAAAAATCCATGTTCACAAATACCGCTATACCACCTACCAACAGGGCAATTACAGATCGCATAATATGCCAGCGCAATTCCTCCAGGTGATCAATAAACGACATCTCAGCCTTTTCGGGGGAATTCTTAAAGAATTTTGTAAGTGACATTTTTTTAGTTAAGGCGGCAAAAATATATTTTATTATGAATGATCCGCCCGTAATTTACGAGATATAGCACTATAATGATTTGTTAATCTAAAACCGCAGGAAAGTTAAGAGCTTGATATGAGAATATTTATATTGATAATAAATCGCAAAAGATCATTTATGCTTTTTATAAAAAGGACAGCTATTTTAAAATTTTCATTCTTACCATTTCTATTCTTGTATCGCTAACACTCATTATATCAAATTCGTAATCCCCTATAATTATGCGCTCTTTTATTTTTGGAATAGTTTCATATTTATGAATTATAAAACCTGACAAAGTCTCTGATTCAGTTGCAGGCAGCTCCAGTTCATATTTCTCGTTGAGATAATCGAGTTCCAGGCGGCCGGAAAAAATATATTCTTCATCGGAAAGTTTCTTCTCTTCAAAGTCTTCCGTATCATATTCATCTTTTATCTCCCCGAATATTTCTTCCAGCAGGTCTTCCATTGTTACTATGCCTGCCGTTCCGCCAAATTCATCTACTACCCATGCAATACTTTTTCTTTCTTTTGAAAATTTTGAAATCAGTCCGGTAGCGCTCATACTTTCAGGCACAGCAGGGATGGGCAATAATATTGAATGCACATTAGTAGGATGTTTAAAGAGATCGAGCTGGTGAATGTATCCTAAAATATGATCTATGTTGCCTTCATAAACCAGCAATTTGCTGAGTTGTGTATCAATGAATTTCCGGTGCACTGCTATCATGTCAACAGAAATATCGATACCTACTATTTCTTTACGTGGCACCAGGCACTTACGAATTTTTACATTGGTAAGCGAAAGCGCATTTTCAAATAGCTCTGTATTTAAATCCTGGTTATCAGGATGCTGGTCTCTTGATTGCTGGAAAAAATGTTCCAGATCAGCTTTTGAAAAGGCTTCCTTTTTTTCATCTACACGAACGTTGAACAGGTATTTTAAAATGCCTTCTGCCACATAAACAAAAGCTCCTGCCACCGGGTTAAAAACTTTATAAAAAAAATTGGTAGTGGAAGAAATTAATCCATTTAAAATTAATTCACTTTTCGCACGCCAGATAGCCTTCGGAAGGAATTGGCCGAATAATAATATTATGAAGGTAGAAGTAAGCGTTTCAAAAAGCAGCCTGATAAAATCAACATACGGATCAGGAATTTTTTGCCTCGTTCTCAGCCATTCCCATATCGGTTGTAACATCTCACCCACAAGCAATCCGTAAATTACTAGGAAAACATGAAAACCTATCAGGGTAGCGCCAACAAATTTAGAAGGTTCATCAAGGAAATTAGAAAGAAGGATACCACTACGGCGGCCTTGTTTCTTTTTTAATTCAACAGTAAGTTTATTGACACTTATAAATGCGATTTGAATGCCTACGAAAAAACCAATAAGTAAAATAGATAAAACGATGTAGCCTATAGTGTTCCAGTTGATCATAGCACTACGAATGTAATTAAAAAAACATAAAGACAATAGATTAGGAATAGCCATTTAATATCTTGCGTAGCGGTACCTCAGGCGCTAACGCTTTTGCTTTCAACCAACAACTATAAGTGGCCGCGAAGTATTTCGCCATACATTTCCTTCAGGCAGCAGATGACTGACATCATTACTTAATATCATATTTATGAGGTGTCAGATTTGTAAGAATTGTTCTACCGCGGCTCCGGCTTCTTCACAAGCATGATCCAGGTTGTTATTAATAATCGTTTTATGGAAATGATGTTTAAAAGAAATTTCATAAGCGGCCTTATTGATCCTGGCATGAAGCGTTTCGGTATTTTCCGTGCCCCGGCTTTCGAGCCGGCGTTTTAATTCATCCACAGAAGGCGGCTCGATGAACATAGATAAAGAAGTTTCGAGGTATTGCTGTTGAACATGAATAGCGCCCTTTACATCGATATCAAGGATTGGCACTTGTCCATTTTTCCAGATACGATTGAATTCGCTTTTTAGTGTACCGTAATATTTACCTTCGTAGACCATCTCCCATTCTACAAATTCATTGTGTTTAATCCTTTGATTAAATTCGTCAGAGGACATAAAATAATAGTCGACTCCATTTTTTTCGTCATCCCGTGGAGACCGGGTAGCAGCTGATACAGAGAATGATAATTGGGCATATTTTTTAAGGAGATACCTGGTGATGGAAGTCTTTCCAGCCCCTGATGGTGCGGTAAGAATGATAATTTTGTTAGAAGAATTAACCATCAGCGGCTTTTTATATTGAGTGCAAAGAAAGGTAAAATTAGGGTATGCGCTTCGAGGTGTGAAGTTTAAAAAATCTCTCAACTAACAACCTCACCTTCCTTACCTCACAGCTAGATCCTCGTTATATCCGCTCCCAGCTTTTTCAACCTTTCATCAATATATTGATAACCGCGGTCGATCTGTTCGATGTTTTGAATGATGCTTTTACCTGTGGCATTCAGCGCTGCTATCAGCAAGGCCACACCAGCGCGGATATCAGGACTGCTCATTGTTATGCCACGTAGTTCCTGCTCCCGGCCCAAACCGATAACAGCTGCCCTGTGCGGATCGCAAAGAATGATCTGCGCTCCCATATCTATCAGTTTATCAACAAAGAATAACCTGCTCTCAAACATTTTCTGATGTACCAGCACACTGCCTCTCGCCTGGGTGGCAACGACAAGAATAATACTAAGGAGGTCAGGTGTAAAGCCAGGCCATGGGTGATCATAAATTGTTAATATCGATCCATCCATAAAAGTCTGTATCTCGTAAACATGCTGTTCCGGAATGTGAATATCATCGCCGCTGAATTCCATTTTAATACCAAGCTGCTTAAACTTTTCGGGGATAACACCAAGATGCTCAAGACCGGCATTCTTTATGGTAATATCACTTTGGGTCATAGCTGCAAGTCCGATAAATGAACCTACTTCAATCATGTCAGGCAGCATGGCATGTTCCGTTCCGCCTAAATAATTAACACCCTCAATTACAAGCAGGTTACTACTGACGCCGCTGATTACAGCACCCATACGGGTAAGCATCTTACAGAGTTGTTGTATGTAAGGTTCACATGCCGCATTGTAAATAGTGGTGGTGCCCTGAGCCATTACGGCAGCCATAATAATATTTGCTGTCCCGGTAACGGAGGGCTCATCCAGCACCATAAAAGCGCCTTTTAGTTTTGAAGTAGTAAGATGAAAAAAACCGTCTTCAGCATGATAACCGAAATCAACGCCTAACTTTTCAAAGCCTTTAATATGTGTGTCGACATTTCTCCTGCCTATTTTATCACCTCCGGGTTTAGGGATAAATGCTTTTTGAAATCTTGCGAGCAGAGGGCCTGCTAACATTACCGAACCCCTTAACCGTCCGCTTTTCTTTTTATAGGCTTCACTATGCAGATAGTCGATATTTACATTATCAGCTTTGAAGATACAGGTATCCCGTTTCGGACGTTCTACTGTAACATTCATGTCTTCCAGTAACTCAATCAAAAGATTTACATCTGTTATGTCAGGGATATTAGTGATGGTCATTTGCTCAGGTGTTAGTAATACGGCGCTGATAATTTGAAGCGCTTCATTCTTTGCACCCTGCGGAGTAATTTCACCTTTGAGTTTCCTGCCACCTATAACTTCAAAGCACTGAGCCATACATTCTTAATTTATATACCAGCATTTTAAAAAGAAAAACCCCGGCCAACATTGTGTAACCAGGGATTCAATACTTTAGGTCTTTTAATCATCCATCCTGAATCATGGATTCATTAAAAACGCTTTTTAAATTTATTATTACTGTTGTTATTATTACTCCTGTTTAGGCCACCACCCTGGTTTCTATTGTCACGGCTATCACGACTATCGTTGCTTCTATTGCTACGCGGTTGAAATTTTTGATTCCGTTTATTGCGGTAATCACCATAACTACCCCTGTTGTCTCTATCCCTGTTTTCATTAGGGCGGTAACTTTTAACGTAGGGTGTATTGGTAAACTCCAATTGTCCTTCTGTCAGCGTAGACAACTCACTCTGAATCGCATCATCATGAACCGTTTCTTTATGCCAGTTGTTGTAAGCAAGCTTCATATAATAAGCAACCGCGTTAGCAAATCCATTTCTTTTTTCCGGATTTTCCTCCTTCAAAGCTTTGTTAATGATAAGTTCAAGATTTTTGCCCAGGTGTGAAAATCTCGGATATCTTTTAGGATATTTTAACTGCATTGGTCCGGCCTTCAGTGTTTCCCTGGTTGGAATAGGATAAGGTGAATCAATGGTGAGTTTAAAATCAGATATCAAAAATAAATGATCCCATAATTTATGCCTGAAGTCCTCAACGTTTTTAAGGTGAGGATTTAAAAACCCCATCAGCTCAATTACAGCGTAAGCATTTTTCTGACGTTTTTCTTCATCTTCGATCGTCATAAGGTATTCGATCATCTTTTGAATATGGCGGCCATATTCTTTCATCATCAGATGATTTCTAGTGGTATTATATTCCATCAACACGATAATATATGTATTTATAAGTTCAAAAGTAATAAAGTCTTAACCAAATAAAGAAAAAAGGGTACAAATAGGCATTTTTACCTGGTGTTGCGATCGGCGATAAGCTGCATCAATTTATCTTTGTCACCCATATGAGAGTAATAATTGACCTTAATCCTTTTCCGGAAAGTAATTTATCTTCATCAGGTATTTTCTTTAAAAGCCTTGTTAAAGAAATGGCTGCCTTAAGAAGCGACTACTCATTTGTATACCTGGCACAGAAACAACTTTCAAAGATCGGAATTTTGCCTGACAACGTTTCTGTCCATTACATAGACAATATTTTTTCGAACTGGTTTGGGAACAAATTTCTGCATTCATACCGCATTAAAAAGGCACTTAAAATTTTAAAAGGAGATATGGTCGTCGCTGCTGACAATTTAATTTTTAAAGACAATGGTATTCCGGTTTGTTTGTTTTTGATGCATTCGACCGAATTATTACAAGATACAGTTACCGGTAAAAAATTTGTGCCAGCCCGTAAAATGTTTACTAACGCTATTAGGAAAGCCGCTACTGTAATCACATTTTCTGATAATGACTACCAGCGCATTAAGTTGCAATTGCCGGAGCAAGGTGCTAAGATAAAATTATTATTCCCGCTGCCTGCCGACATGCCCGAATTAAAATGGACCGATAAGGAAATTGTTAAGGTTGAATCTGCAGGCGGAGCAGAGTACTTTTTGTTCGCAGGTGATTTGCACGAACGTTTTAACCTGGTAACCTTATTAAAAGCCTTTAGCGTATTTAAAAAATGGCAGCAGTCGAATATGCAATTATTAATTGCAGGTAGTAAAACCTCTACGACAGAAAATTTTGGAAATCAATTAGCTTCTTACAAGTATCGCAAAGAGGTGAACCTGATTATAAATCCATCAAAAGAAACGCTGCAAAAATTAATAGCGGGTGCCTATGCTTTGGTCTACCCGGCTTTATACGATGGTTTTCCTGTTAATATATTGTCGGCTATGCAGGCAGGTGTGCCGGTGATCAGTTCCTCCGCAAAAGTGTGTAAGGAATGGTGTGGCGATACAATAATTTATCCCGAAACAGATGATAGTGCCGGGTTCGCTAAAAGTATGCAGTTGATTTATAAAGATGAAAGACTAAGGTCAGATTTTATTGTTGCTGCAAAGAAACACTTAGCGGACAAGGGCAAAGATGACGTGGCAAAAAAATGTTTGAATTTTTTTGAGGAAACAATAGCAAAATAAATCATAGTAACTTCGAGGCAATTTACAAATATGCAACAATCAACCATTACTATAGATGTAGAGCTGGATGAAGACAAAGTGCCTGTTCAGATCAACTGGAAGGCAAGCGACAGTAGCGCTGATATGGCTCAGAAAGCAAAAGCGATGATGCTTGCTTTTTGGGACAGCACTGATAAGTCTGCCTTGCGTATAGATTTGTGGACAAGCGATATGATGGTGGATGAAATGGGAGATTTCTTTTACCAGACTTTTATGACAATGGCGGATACTTACAGCCGTGCCACCAGGCATACCGAATTGGTAGAGGAGATGAAACAATTCGCAAAAACATTTTACAAAAAGTTCAGGGAGCATCAGCTGGAGAACAAGGTATGAGGGTATGGGGTTATAGGTATGAGATGTGAGGTATGTTGCATTAAGTTTCTTAACCGAGCATGTATATTCTAATAAATTTTTTCACTACATGCCTGATTATCCCATACCTGATTACCTCTTACCCCATACCTCTGATCAACATTCATAAAAATAGCTACACCATGCCGTTAGAACAAACAATCAATACTGAAATTAAAACAGCTATGCTGGCTAAAGATGAAAAAACGCTTAGATCCGCCCGGGCGATTAAGGCTGCTATAATCCTGGCAAAAACCGCTGAAGGTGCCGGCGGCGAACTAAAAGAAGCTGACGAAGTGAAGTTATTACAGAAGCTGGTTAAACAACGTAAAGATTCTTTAAGCATTTATCAACAGCAAAATCGTGCAGACCTTGCAAAGGTTGAAGAGGAAGAAATTGAAGTGATCGAAAAATTTTTACCAAAGCAGTTGAGCGCGGAAGAATTAAAACAGCACCTGCAAAAAATCATTGAAGAAGTGGGCGCACGGTCTCCCGCAGACCTTGGAAAAGTTATGGGCACCGCCAGTAAAAGGCTGGCAGGTCTTGCTGATGGCAAAGCCATCAGCACTGTCGCTAAAGAATTATTAGCCGGATAATATAAAAAATAGCCAATCAAGTAAAGGTGATTATAGACATCCTGTTTGCAATTATTATTTTAACAGCATTATTTAAAGGTTACTCAAACGGCATTATAGTAGCTATATTTTCAATGCTTGCTTTATTGATAGGTGTAGCCGCGGCGATTAAATTGTCAACAGTCGTTGCTGGTCATTTGAAAGATTCTGTAAGTATTTCAAACAGGTGGCTACCAATTGTTTCTTTCGTGCTGGTTTTTTTGGTTGTGCTTCTCTTGGTACGGTTAGGCGCCGCGGCTATTCAAAAAACCATGGAGCTGGTAATGTTAGGCTGGCTTAACCGGTTGGCTGGCATTGTACTTTATTCATTGCTGTATACTGTAATATTTAGTGTGGTTTTATTTTATGCAGTAAAAATGCAGGTACTTTCCCAGGTAACGATTAATACCTCGGCTACCTATCATTTCATTCAACCCTGGGGTCCTGGAGCCATCGATAGCTTAGGAATGATAGTACCATTTTTTAAGAACATGTTTCATGAACTGGAATCTTTTTTTCAGTCTGTTGTTACAAAAAAAGGATAATATTTATTTAACCTTATTGCTACCCGCAGGCGAATTTGAAGAGGTAATAAATACTAGCGGTGTTGCATGAAGCATAAACTGACTCCTAAAAGCTCTTAACTTCATCAACCAGGAGACTGATATGCAATAAGATTTCTTGTAACTGCTCATAGCAGGAGGTATCGATCATGGAATAAAGTATTGTATCCCATTAAGGTTCTATACTCACTAATACAAATCAGGGAATTTCATTTACTTTGTACAAATTGGCAGGTTTTCAATTTCCTGAAAATGTTTTTTGCTTCAAATCAATTATTTTAGCAAATAAATGGCATAGTATCATAACTACAAAGGATGAATTACGAAATCAAACAACAGGATAAATTTAAATTTATTGAAGAAGGAGACGGAGAGCCGCTAATTTTACTACACGGTTTGTTTGGTGCATTGAGCAACTTCAAAGATTTGATTGATTTTTTCAGTAAGCGCTATAAAGTGGTAGTGCCAATACTTCCTTTGTTTGAACTTGATATCCTACATACATCTGTCAGTGGCCTCGAAAAATTTGTTTTTAGATTTATAGAATTAAAAAATTATAAAAATATCCATTTGCTGGGCAACTCACTGGGCGGTCACGTAGGGTTATTACATGTACTAAGGCATCCTGAACGTATAAAATCTTTAACGCTTACCGGTAGCTCCGGTCTTTTTGAGAATGGAATGGGGGATACCTATCCTAAGAGAGGAGATTATGAATATATCAAAAAGAAAACACAACTTACTTTCTACAGTCCCGAAGTCGCCTCTAAAGAACTGGTGGATGAGGTATATGAAATTGTGAACAGTCGCATTAAAGTTATAAAGATTATTGCCCTTGCAAAAAGTGCCATAAGAACCAACCTTGGTGATGAACTTAATCAGATAACAAAACCAACACTGCTGGTTTGGGGGAATGACGACACTATTACGCCGCCTTTCGTTGGTCAGGAGTTCAACAAACTTATACCAAAAAGCGAGTTGTTTATTATTGATAAATGCGGCCATGCTCCTATGATGGAAAGACCGGAAGAATTCAATAGCATATTATACAAATTTTTGACAAAACTTAATGAGTCTGCAGCGGTGGCGTAGATTTTGACGTCTTAACATTTAAATTCTCAAAATAAGTGCTTAATAAGGACCTTATTTCTGCTTCAGTTCCAACACTTTCCCTGACAGATACCGTTTTTCAGGCTTTGCAATTAATGACAGACTATCACCTTAGTCATTTACCCGTAATATCAGATGATAAATACGTGGGACTGGTAAATGAGGACCAGCTATTAAATATTGATAACGATGGCGACTTACTAGAAAAATTCCAGCAGGAATTCTCTAAAATTTCCGTCAATGCAAATATGCATATAGTGGAAGCTATTCGTATGACCAACGAACACAATCTAAGTGTAACGCCGGTCATAGACATTGATATGAACTGGGTAGGCGCTATCACCGCTTCAGATCTTCTAAAATTTGTTGGTAAGATGTATGGAATGGAAGATGCGGGCGGAATTATCGTACTTGAACTAGATAAAAAAGAATTTTCTTTCTCCCAGATAAGTAAACTCGTTGAAACCAATGACGTCTCCATCACCCAGTTAAATACCTATTCTGATAATAATACAGGCTTACTGTACGTTACTATTAAAATTAACAAATTCGAAATTTCGGATATTGTCGCTACCTTTCAACGGTACGACTATCATGTTAAATATTATTTTGGGGAAGAATTGTATGAAAACGAATTAAAAACCAATTATGATCATCTAATGAACTACCTGAATATCTGATTATTCGCGCCGGTAGTTATTATCCCCCTTACATTTTAATACGTAAACTAATTTCTAGAATCAGCGATTCATGCTTATGGGGAAGAAATACTACCTGGCAACAGTTTTGGGAATATTAGTGCATTGTATGTTATATGCACAACCAGGAAATCTGCAATCCTCGCTGTCAGCAACAACTCCAGGTTTCAATCCCGATAGTCTTATTTATAAAGATACCATCAATAAAAAAAACTTTTTTATTATAAGCGCTATTGTAATCAATGGTGCGAAGAGAACTAAATCTTACATCATCGAACGTGAATTACCTTTCAAGACGGGTGATTCAGTGGTTCTTAATGAACTGGTGCAAAAGTTTGAACTTGCCCGCAATCAACTGGTGAATACCCGCTTATTCATTGACGTGGTTGTTTCATTAAAAGGATTTAGGGGATACCTGGTGGAAATTCAGATTGATATAAAAGAACGATGGTATTTGTTTCCAATCCCTTACTTTAAACTAGCGGATAGAAATTTATCCGAATGGGCCAAACAAGGATATAATCTGCAAAGATCTAACTACGGTGCTAAGCTGGCCTGGTATAATTTTACAGGCCGGAATGACAAACTCAAGGCTTGGTTTATTACAGGATATACACGCCAGATCCAATTTTCTTACGATCAGCCTAACGCGGATAAATCTTTAAAGCATGGCTATGGCATTAATTTGTCTTATGCTACCGCAAAAGAATTGAATCATACCACCACCAACAACGAGCAACGATTTATACCAATAGAAAAGTCATTCAATCCGCCTGACTCAGTATCAGGCTTGTTTAAAGGCCAGGTGTTGAATGAACAGTTTAATTTTATGGTGAGTTACACTTACCGGCCTGCTATCAAAACCAGGCATTCATTCCGGTTGAGTTATAACACCAACCGGATAGACGAAGCCGTTGCTAAAGTAAATCCCAGGTATTTTACTAACGATAAACGTTTCATTGCATATCCTCAATTGGATTATACCATTGATTATACTAATGTTGACTATGTGGCCTACCCCCTGAAAGGCTTTATGGGAGACGCGGGATTTACCCGGAGAGGAATAAATAAAGATATGAACCTGTGGCAAATCAACGCAAAAGGAACAAAGGGCTTTCAGCTTGCTGAGAAAACATTTTATGGATTACAGGCATACGGTGTGCTCAAATTACCCTTTGACCAACCATATTATAACCAACGTTTGTTTGGTTATGGAGATTTGTACCTTAGAGGACTTGAAAAATATGTAATCGAAGGAGTAGCGGCGCTTATGGTTCGCAATACATTCAGGCAACAGGTAACCGGCTTCAATATACCATTTTCTTTATCTGGTTCACATAGTTCAATTCCATTTCGTGTCTATGCTAAGGCGTACGGAGATATGGGATACTCTTATAATAAAAGCTTTCCTCAAAATTCTCTCGTTAACCGGATGCTGTATACAGCCGGAGCGGGGATCGATTTCGTTACTTTATATGATGTAGTATTCCGTTTTGAATACAGTTGTAATCAGTTAGGTCAAAAGGGATTATTTTTGCACTTTAAAAATGATTTTTAATTTGCCGGTACACATGTTTAGCTGAATGGATTAATTGTTCCAAAACATAATCTGCTTAAAACCTCCTGCAATAAACAGCTTTTGATTATAAATATATACCGCAATAACCGGCATTTATTCAGGTGCTTAATTAAACAAAAAAATTATAAATGAAAGTAGCTATCTACAGCCGTGTAGTTGATTTAAGTTATCGTGCAGAAATGCAGCATTTTTTTGATGAATTGTTCAGGCAAAGAATAGCGCCTGTTATTTTTCAGCCATTTTTTGAGCAGATCATTTCATCTATACATCTGAATAAGGATATTTCAACGTTTGCAGTTTCTGCCGATCTTGATGATTCTATTGATTTTGTAATCAGCCTGGGCGGAGATGGCACTCTCTTAGATACAATTACTCTTGTCCGTGATAAGAACATTCCTGTAATGGGCATAAATTTTGGCCGGTTAGGATTTTTAGCCAGCATCGGCAAGGGTGAACTGGCTACCGCTATCACCGCCCTGGTAAACCGAAATCTAATAATCGATAAACGTTCCTTGGTGCATCTTGACGCCAACCGCCCATTATTTGGAGAGGTTCCCTACGCTTTAAATGAATTCGCTATTCATAAAACAGACACGTCGCCAATGATAAAGATTCATACCTACCTAAACGGTGAATTTTTAAATACTTACTGGGCCGATGGTCTGATCGTTGCCACACCAACAGGATCGACGGGTTATTCTTTAAGCTGTAACGGTCCGGTAGTATTTCCGGATTCCGGCAGTTTTGTGATTACACCGGTGGCGCCGCATAACCTTAATGTCAGGCCGATTGTAATTCCTGATAATAATATAATTTCTTTTGAAGTAGAAGGAAGGACAGAGAATTTTATCTGCACACTGGATTCAAGAAAGGAAGTTGTAGACAAACAGGTTCAGCTTGCCATTAAAAGAGAAATCTTTACTTTTGGCCTTGTAAGGCTTAATGAAAACAATTTTTTACAAACCTTGCGTACCAAGCTATCATGGGGTTTGGATACTCGAAATTAATTGGTTTACTGCACAAGAAAAATGTGTAAAATTCGTTTGTGATATTATTTAACCATTATTTTGTAACATGATGAAGAAATATTTGCTACTGGTTGTTGTTGCCATGCTGGGGATCTTAAATTATGCTAATGCACAATATCAAAGCACTGTGCAGGAAGGTGAATTTGGAATTTCCGCGGGATTAGCACATTATTTTGGCGATCTCAATACCCGGGCGAGCATCAACAGGCCAAAGCCAGCAGTAGGAATTTTTTTCCGGAAGCAATTTGGTAACTATACTGGCTTAAGAGTTGCGGCACATTACGCCCAAATAGGCTATTCTGATGTTTATTCAACCAATGATTTCCAGAAGAGACGTAACCTTAGCTTTAATTCAAACATCTGGGAACTTACTGTACAGGGTGATTTTAACTTCTTCAAATTTGTACCAGGTGATCCTTATAACAGATTCACTCCCTATGTTACCTTAGGCGTAGGTGCTTTCAGCTATGATCCTTACGCTTACCTCGGAGGCCAAAAGGTTTTTCTAAGACCGTTAGGGACTGAAGGACAGGGATACTCACAATATCCTGATCGAAAACCTTATGGTACCATGGCATTATGTGTTCCGTTTGGAGTTGGTATTAAATATAATCTGACAGAACGGATAAATATCGGTTTGGAAATAGTTCATCGGTTTACAAATACCGATTACCTGGATGATGTAAGCAGTACTTATGTTGATCCGGCCATATTTCCAAAACTCCCGGATGGCTCCGCATCAATTGCCTCGTTGCTGCAGGATCGTTCTTATGAAACAGGTGAACCGATTGGATTTGTTAATGGAACAGCCCGCCAGCGGGGATATCCTAAGCAAAAAGATCAATATGTAATGGCTGAGCTGACATTTTCATTCAACCTTACTTCATACCGTTGCCCAAAGGCTGATTAAATAATATTGTTTTTAATAATTGTTCTTACAGTTTTTTCCTTTAAAATTTTTAACTTGTCATTGCCTGTATATGTTTGCCATTTAACTGGAAATATTTCTTGGCCAATTAAATATTTCTTTAATTAAAAACAAGTTTGCTCTCCTAACTAAAATCAACATTTTAAAGGGTTTCCCAATCTTTTATGTACTTTTAGTTTACTGAAAATATATTGCAATGGATTCGCTGCAAGCGAAAATAGATCTTCAACAACTACCCCGTCACATAGCCATCATTATGGATGGAAATGGCAGGTGGGCCAAAGAACAAGGACAAGATCGTTTGTTTGGTCATTTTCATGGAGTGGAAAGTGTACGTAACATTGTTGAAGGATGCGCCGAACTTGGAATACAGTATTTAACATTGTATGCCTTTTCAACAGAAAATTGGGATCGGCCTGAATATGAGGTTATCGGACTAATGGAACTTCTGGTAGATACCATAAGAAAGGAAGTGGATACTCTAAATAAGAACAATATAAAGTTGCATGTTATCGGGGATCTGAATATGTTGCCGGTTTATGCACGCGGCGAAATGCTGGAAGCTTTAGAACTTACCAAAACCAATACTGGTTTAAACCTGATAATGGCCCTGAGTTATAGCAGCAGATGGGAGTTAGTAAACGCAGTTAGATTGATCGCCGACCAGGTTAATGCGGGTACTTTGAAATCGCAGAATATAACGCAGGAGACATTGTCTCAAAACCTTTGCACCAGTGCATTTCCCGATCCTGAATTAATGATCAGGACAAGCGGAGAATATCGCATCAGCAATTTTTTATTGTATCAATTGGCTTATGCCGAATTATATTTTACAGACACGCGCTGGCCTGATTTTAGAAAAGAAAATCTATACGAAGCAATAGTAAACTTTCAAAGCCGGGAAAGAAGGTTTGGAAAGACCAGTGAGCAAATTCAGGAAGAAGAATTTTCTCCTACCTCGTAAAGCGGTGTTAAAACGCATGATTTAACAAACACTTTTAATTATTCCCATTAATTTGCTACATCAAAATTAACTTCTCTATGTATATGCTGACCTGCGCATGCTGTGCCATACCTGAGAAAGTACTTAAATTACAAGAAAAAAACTAACTGGATGCAAAGAAGATTTTTTGGTGTAGTGGTTTTGTTTTTCTCTTTGCTATCGGTTTCTGTGGCAGACGCGCAGCAGGTAGATACTATTAAACCTACGGTTGCTGATGCCGAATTACTTTCCATTACTACTTCAAAAACTGCCAGGGAATATACGATTGCAGCAATCAGTATTACTGGCACTAAATTTCTAGATGCTGCACTGCTATCCTCTATTTCAGGCATCAACGTAGGAGATAAAGTTCAAATACCGGGTGGTGATAATTTTAGCAAAGCGATTATCAATTTATGGAAGCAAAATTTGTTTTCCAATGTACAGATTTACTATACTAAACTCGCAGGGCGTGATCTTTCTATAGAAATACATGTACAGGAAAGGCCCCGTTTGTCGAAGGCTATCTACAGGGGCGCTAAAAAATCCGAATCAGAAGATCTCACAAAAAAAGCAGGGCTTGTAGCAGGTAGAGTGATTACCGAAAATATGAAGATGATAGCTCGTGAGAATATTGAAAAATTTTATAATGAAAAAGGATTCAAAGGGGTACAGGTTAAAATATTAGAAGAGCCAGATCGTAGTTTAGTAAATTCTCAAAACCTGGTTTTTGTTATTGATAAAGGCAGGAAAGTCCGTATTAACGAATTGCACTTTTTTGGTAACCAGACAGTAAGTGAAAGTAAGTTGAAAAAACAAATGAAGGGTACCAAGGAAATGACAAAGTTCACTTTGTATCCTACTAAAGATTCCAGTGTTTACGGCTCATCGAAACATTCAACCTTTAAAGAATATGCAAAAGATTGGGGCTTTCTTTCTTTTACCAAGACAAAAGAATACCTCGATCCTTACTTCCGATTTAAATTATTCAGTTCCGCAAAATTTAATGAAAAAAAATACCAGGAAGACAAGGACAGGATACTTGAATTTTATAATTCGCTCGGCTATAGAGATGCTGCTATCAAGGCAGATACTCAATATTATACTAAAAAAGGCAGTCTTAATGTAGACCTGAAGCTTAACGAAGGAAGAAGATATTATTTTGGTAACATGACCTGGAGAGGTAACACAAAATATACCGATTCTGTGCTTACTTTAATAATGGGTATAAACAAAGGTGACATCTATAACCTGGAGACACTTAATAAAAAATTAGGCAAGCAAATGACCCAGGAAAGTGGAGATATAAACAGTCTTTACCAGGATGATGGTTACCTGTTTTTTCGTATTGAACCTGTGGAAACAAAGGTTTATAATGACACGATAGACCACGAAATACGGATAACGGAAGGTCCGCAGGCTACTATTAAAAATATTCATATCAGCGGAAACGACAAAACAAAAGAGTATGTTATCCGCCGTGAAATAAGAACTGTTCCTGGAGAGAAATTCAGTAGGGCTGAATTAATCCGTTCGAACCGGGAGATAGCTAATCTTGGTTATTTTAACCAGGAAAAGATTGGTATCGACCCAGTACCAAACCAGGAAGACGGCACGGTTGATATTAACTATACCGTGGAGGAAAAATCATCAGATCAACTGGAACTTTCTGCCGGTTGGGGCGGTGGCATTGGTTTAACCGGAACGTTAGGAGTTTCTTTTAATAATTTCTCCATAAGAAATATCTTCAATAAAAATTCCTGGGATCCATTGCCAACAGGTGATGGACAGAAATTAAGTCTCCGTGTTCAAAGCAACGGAAGGGCATTCCGCTCATACAACGCATCTTTCACTGAGCCGTGGTTAGGAGGTAAAAAAAGAAATTCACTTACGTTCAGCGTATATAGCACTAAATATTCAAATGCTTATGATCCTTATAGAGGTACCTATAGTAAAAAAGCAGGTGATACGGCTTATCTTAAAACATTGGGGGCATCTATCGCGCTCGGTAAACAGTTAAAGTGGCCGGATGATTATTTTACTTTAGTATCGTCTTTAAATCTCACCCAGTATAAGTTACGAAATTACCCTAATTTGTTTCCTGGATTAAGTAACCTGACAGCTACCAATATAAGTTTAAAGTTTGCTTTAACACGGTCATCAATCGACCAGCCTATATTCCCAAGAAGCGGATCGAGTTTCCTCGTAAGCGCACAGCTAACGCCTCCGTATTCATTGTTTGATCCAGGCGTTGTTACATCAACCAATCCATACCGGTTTCCAGAATTTCATAAATGGCGTATAAACGGAGAATGGTACGTTCCGATCGGTAAGCCGATGGGTGCCGACAAGAGCAGGCAATTCGTATTAAAAGCCGCAGCCAAATATGGCTTCATGGGCCGTTACAACAGCCAGCTTGATTATTCTCCATTTGAACGGTTCCAGGTTGGTGATGCAGGACTTACCAATAATTTTGGTATTTTAGGGTATGATATTATAGCACACAGAGGTTATCCGGTCTATGATAATTCAGATCCAAAAGTTAACCCGGATCAACAACAGGCTTCTAAATTCTTTACCATTTTTAATAAGTACACCCTGGAACTTCGCTATCCATTCAGCACGAACCCGAGCAGTACTATTTACGGCTTAACTTTTTTTGAAGCAGCAAACGGATGGTACGACTACAAAGATTATAATCCGTTTCGTTTGCGCAGGAGCGCTGGTGTAGGCGCAAGGTTTTTCCTTCCTATGTTCGGATTACTTGGGTTTGATTATGGAATTGGATTTGATCGTTTAAAACCGGGAGGATCATTAAAAGATGCTTCCAGGTTTACATTTATGCTGGGTTTCGAACCTGAGTAGATATTGGTAGGAACTAATTTGTAAAGTTGCGAATAATTAATTATCAATAATTTGTTTTGAATGAAAAAAGTATTGCCACTTGTAGTTTTATTTTCGTCGATAGTGTTGTTTAGCCAGGCTCAGCGATATGCAATTGTCGACACAAAATATATATTGGAAAAAATGCCTGACTACAAACAGGCTCAAACAAAACTTGATCAGTTCAGTATTCAGTGGCAGAAAGAAATAGATGATAAGCAAGGAGCCTTAGACAAAATGTATAAAGACTATGATGCCGAAAAAGTAATGCTGAGTGAGGAACTAAAGAAAAAAAGAGAAGATGAATTGTTTCTTAGGGAAAAAGAAGTCAGGGAGTTGCAACGCAAAAGATTCGGATTCGAAGGTGATCTTTTCAAAAGAAGGCAGGAACTTGTAAAACCTGTGCAGGATAAAGTTTATAACGCGATCCAAAAAATTGCTGTAGCACGCTTGTATGATTTTATTTTGGACAAAAGTGAAGGAATTACTGTTATATTTGCCGACCCCAAACTTGATAAAAGCGAAGACGTATTAAAAGAATTGGGTGTTAAATAATAATTAAACTCACTACTACTGCCAACTTCATCATCTTCAATTTCAACTTTAAATAAAATCAAACTTTAATACATAAGCACGTCTGGTGTCTTATGAGGTAACAAAAAAAACAATCATGAACAACACGAAAAATTTCTTTACAATTGTACTATTGATTTCCGGCTTTTTAATAGCAGGCACACAACAAACTAAGGCCCAGATGAAGATTGGTTATGTAAATACCGGTGAGTTACTGCAAAGTTTACCGGAAGCAAAGAAGGCAGATTCAATGCTGAATCAATTTCGCGAAGTACTGGATAAGAATGGTAAAGACTACCAGGAAGAACTGGAGACAAGAGCTAAAAAGTTTAATACCGATTCATCAAAACTTACTGCTGTGATTAAAGAATCAGAGCGGAAAAAATTACAGGATTTGTATTCCAGGATTATGAACTATAGCACCGAAGCACAAAAACAACTGGAAGAAAAACAACAGGAATTACTAGCCCCTCTTCAGAAAAAAACATTAGACATCATTACGCAGATAGCTAAAGAAAATGGTTACACGCATGTGTTTAACAGGGAAGCTTTATTAGTTGTTCCCACAGGAGATGATCTTCTTCCTTTAATCAGAAAGAAATTGAACCTTAAAGCATTCTAAATTTTTATAGTATTTAAAAAATCCTGGATTAATGATTTCATTTTTCCAGGATTTTTATTTTGTAAGATTATCTAAACCGGGCTGATGAAATTTCTTTTCAAGGCCGGTATATAAAAGCTGACAGCTATTTATGAATTCATTACAACCGATAGGTGTTTTCGATTCAGGATATGGAGGACTGACAGTATTAAAAGAAATTGTTTCACGCCTTCCCGAATACGATTATATATACCTCGGCGATAACGCCAGGTCTCCTTATGGCACCAGGTCTTTTGAAACGGTTTATAAATATACCCTTCAATGTGTTGACTGGCTTTTTCAAAAAGGATGCCCTCTTATAATACTTGCTTGTAATACGGCTTCAGCAAAAGCTTTGCGAACCATTCAGCAAAATGACCTTCCTAAAATCAATTTAGCCAAACGGGTTCTTGGAGTAATCCGTCCAACCTCAGAAATTATTGGTAATTATTCAACTACGGGTGAAGTGGGGATATTAGCAACAACAGGTACAGTAGTTTCCCAATCGTACATTATTGAAATCAATAAGTTCTTCCCATCATTAAAAGTCTACCAGGAAGCCTGTCCCATGTGGGTTCCTCTCGTTGAAAACAACGAGCATAACGATAAGGGAGCAGATTACTTTGTGCAAAAGTATATTGAGAAAATTTTTTCAAGATCTGAAAACATCGACACTATTTTACTTGCCTGTACACACTATCCATTGTTAAAAGAAAAAATCCTCCCTTTACTACCGCCTGCTGTTGCGTTGATTTCGCAGGGAGAAATTGTAGCGAAAAGCCTGGAAGATTACTTAGACCGGCATCCTGAAATTAAAGACAACTGTAGTAAAAATAGCATGCACCAATTTTTTACAACAGATTCCTCCATCGACTTTAACAATCATGCATCGATATTTTTTGGGCATGAGGTTAATTCAAGGCAGGTTTTTTTATAATATAGTGACACCTCTATTTCATAATTTTTTAAAATCTATTGCGAGAGGATGGTTTTACCATACCTTTGCCATCCCTTTCACGGCACAGTGGGTATGGTGGCCTGTTGTGTAATTAAAATTTATTCGTCTTCAAACGGATTTAAATTAAAAATTGGTAGTATAAAAAAATTATAAAAATGAAACGTACATTTCAACCACATACCCGTCGTCGTAAATCTGTTCACGGATTTCGTAAACGTATGCAAAGTGCTAACGGTCGCAAAGTACTTGCCAGCCGCCGTGCTAAGGGACGCAGAAAATTATCGGTATCCAGCGAATCGTCTTTAAAATAATATAACATTATAAAATTACAGGTTGCCCTGCATAATAGCTCCGTTCTTCGGGGCTGTTTTTGTTTGATGCCTGATTTACCTTTCCAAAGCATCTGCTATAAAAAAAATATTTACACTAAGTAAGACAGAGCGGTTGAAAAGCCGAAAACTTATTGAAATGATTTTCAATAGTAAACAATCTTTTAATGTCTTTCCTTTCCGTGTGTTCTATCTTTTAATCAACGATTCTGCAATTCCCCTTCAGGCAGGTTTTGGTGTTTCAATAAAAAATTTTAAAAAAGCAGTAGATAGAAATCGCATAAAGCGACTTGCAAAGGAATCATACCGATTATTGAAAAATGAACTTAAAGAATTACTGGTTGAAAAAAAAAAATACCTGGTTATTTTTTTTATCTATAGTGGTAAAGAACTTCCAGACTATGTACTCGTTTCAGAAAAAATGAAAATAGCTTTACAGCGATTAATAAACCAAGTGAATGAGAAGCCTTCTTCAAATACTTAGTCTTCCTTTTATTGGCATTATCCGGTTATACCAATTAGTAATTTCGCCCTGGCTCGGCCCTAGTTGCCGTTACACGCCTACCTGCTCACAATATGGAATTGAAGCACTAAAAAAATATGGATTAATAAAAGGAGGCTGGCTTACCATAAAAAGAATTGCAAGCTGTAATCCCTGGGGCGGGCATGGACATGATCCGGTACCCTAATGATAAATTGATAATATTGGAATTACCAAAATACAAAAGGCTGCAAAACGTTTTGTTTGAAAAGCTTTTATTGACGGTTGATAATTGTAATATTAAAATCACAGGGAGCCTTCAAAAATTTATTTCTTTCGCTCCCTGATTAAGGTTTCAACTGCTTCACGTTTTTGTTTGTTGGTATAAAATTTATATACCTCCGGTAGCTTCCCTGAATTACCTGCATCAACGGATGCTGGTATGCCGTTGTAGGGACCTACGATCTTTGATTCGAGGCTGCTACTTAATTTTTTAATTGTAAAAGGTAAAATAAAATATGACTTATTTGCATCATTTGCATTTTGACCCAGAATTAATTTTTGAGTACTATCAATAATATGATCCACATCTTCTCCGGTTAAGTTGGAAGTCCTGGCACCTGAACCGTAGTTTACAATTCCCCCTACTAATGTATCGGGTTTAAGATTCAAAACGTAATTGCCGGTCTCACCGATCTCAAAAGTTTTATTACCGGCCGGACTCTGAACTGATAGCGTTTCTTTGTCTCCACCTGTAAGGATAATTTCTTTCTCATTATGCGTGCTGCCTGGTTCGAGCCTGATACTTTTTTGGTCTTTTTCATCACTCGTAATTTTACCGCTGGACATAATAAAAACTTTTTTGCCTGGTTGGGAACAGGAGACTATTGCAACTTCAATAAATATAAATACAGCGATTTTAAATGATTTCATAAAAGTATTTTTACTGTTAGGGATGGATGATAAGGTAACACTTCTTTAGCTTTCAAAAAAAATCCCGGTGTATTAACTACCGGGATTAAATAAATAATAGTTTATAAAAAATGTTGTTTACAAAGCTTCTTCATAGCGTTTGCCTGCTACATCCCAGTTTACCACATTCCAGAATGCTGCCAGATAATCGGCACGACGGTTTTGATATTTAAGATAGTAAGCATGTTCCCATACATCTATACCTAAAATGGGCGTTCCTTTTATTTCAGCAACATCCATCAACGGATTGTCCTGGTTAGGAGTTGAACTGACTACTAACTTACCGTCCTGCTCTAGAAGCCAGGCCCAGCCGCTTCCAAAACGAGTCATACCTGCAGCGGCCATTTTTTCTTTTAATTTATCAAATGATCCAAACTCTGCTTCGATAGACGCAGCCAGCTTGCCTTCAGGAATACCTGTGCCATTAGGCTTTAATGATTCCCAGAAAAAAGTATGATTCCAATGGCCACCGCCATTGTTTCTAACAGCAGGACTGATTTTACCCGCTTCGGCCACAAGCTGCTCTAAGGTTTTGCTTTCATTTTCTGTGCCTGTAACAGCTTTATTTAAATTATCGATGTATGCCTGATGGTGTTTACCATGATGAATCTGCATAGTAGCCGTATCAATATGAGGTTCTAATGCTTCCGGTGCATAAGGTAATGCAGGTAATGTGAATGCCATAGATATTAATTTTATTTGTTTATTTAATAACGCGTTAAGGATAACAAATTTACAGTGTTAAATTCAAAAAATTCACTGGGCAGCGATTAATTGAAAATTAATTGTGATAACAGCGCTGTATCAATTTACGGTTTAAAGTAATCTTCATATTGTCAACATCAACTTTTTTATAATTAAGAGATAATAAATTTTTTATCTTCGGGCTCTAAAGAAATCCTGCATCAACTGAGCGCATTCTTCTTTTAAGATTCCTGTTAGTAAGGTAGATTTTGGATGGAAGGGCCAGTTCTCACAGGTTGTTTTACGATAGCCATTTTTTTCATCCGAAGCGCCGTATATAATCACTCCTATCTTACTCCAGTAAAAAGCTCCGGCACACATCAGGCATGGCTCAACAGTTATATAAATGCGGGCGGTGGGCAGATATTTACTTCCTACATAATTGAAGGCAGTTGTTAAAGCAATTATCTCAGCATGGGCAGTAGTGTCTGTCAGTTGTTCCACCTGGTTATGAGACCGTGCAATTATTTTATCATTCATTACAATAACAGCACCTACAGGAACCTCCCCCTCATCAAACGCTTTTAATGCTTCTTTTAAAGCTTGCTGCATATAAAATTGGTCAGACATTGGAAGTGAAAGTACGAAGAAAGGTATGAGGTATGAGGTTTTCGGGCATGAGGCTCAAGAGCATTGCTTCATTACTATAACGACTTTGAAGAAACGTGACCGACAGGAAAGCTCACTTTTAGCGACTGTGTCTCGCCTTAGTCCATATTTCAATGGCATTGATTTATGATCTGGTATCAAAATAAATTATTGCAAAATTGATAACGGTTCATACCTTATACCTGAAAATCCTATGTGTCATACTTAAAACTTAAAAGATGGAAGACATAATTGCTGCGCTGCAGGCAATGCGCAAACATTACGATACAGGTGCGCTGGTTACTTATGAATACCGCAGGCAACAACTTCTGAAATTGAAACAAGGTGTTTTAACGTATGAAAAAGAAATCAACGAAGCACTTTATTCCGATATGAAGAAAAGTCCGGAAGAAGCTTACGCTACTGAAACAGGATTATTACTTACAGAATTAAACACGGCTATTAAAAATCTTTATAGCTGGATGAAACCGAAATCCGTTTGGACAAACCTTTTAAATCTTCCTTCCTCAAGTAAAATCTATCGTGATCCTTTGGGTGTAGTATTAATTATAGCCCCATGGAATTATCCCATGCAATTGTCATTACTTCCGCTGGTTGGCGCTATTGCCGGCGGCAATTGTGCAGTAGTCAAACCATCTGAATTAGCGCCGGCTACCTCATTAATTGTTGAGAAAATCATTAATGAAACTTTCTCTCCAGAGTATATAAAAGTTGTTACGGGAGATGGTGCAGCAATTATTCCCATGATGATGAAAGGCTTTCGATTTGATCACATATTTTATACAGGTAGTATCCCGGTCGGTAAATCTATCTACCAGATGGCAGCAGCTGACCTCATACCGGTAACACTTGAATTAGGTGGAAAAAGCCCGGTAGTAATTGAAAAAGATGCTAACCTGGAAGTGGCAGGCCGTCGTGTCGCACTTGCTAAATTTGTAAACGCCGGACAAACTTGTATTGCCCCGGATTATGTGCTGGTACACAACAAAGTGAAAGAGAAGTTTGTATCAATGCTGGGTAAGTCTATTGATCAGTTCTTTACAGGAGATGCTTCAAAAAGTTATGATTACGGTAAGATAATCAACAGTAAACGCTTTGAGAAATTAGTAAGCTACCTGCCTGAAAGAAAAATAGTTTATGGTGGACAGCATAACAAAGAAACACTTTATATCGCTCCCACTATTATCGAAGATGTATTGTTAGATGATCCTTTGATGAATGAAGAAATTTTTGGACCACTACTGCCAATAATAGGTTTCGATTCTTTCGGGGAAGCAATCGCCGTTGTGCAAAGAAATTCAAACCCTTTGGCTTTTTACCTGTTTACCAGTGACAGTGCAACTGAAAAGAAATGGATTGAGAAATTGGCTTTTGGCGGGGGTTGTATAAACAACAGCCTCTATCATTTTGCAAACCTGCATCTCCCTTTTGGTGGCGTCGGGTCAAGTGGTTTGGGAGCTTATCATGGTAAGTATACTTTTGAAACATTCACCCGGCCAAAGTCTGTTTTAAAAACACCATCATGGTTTGACCCACGCATAAAGTATCCATCGTTCAAAGGCAAAATGAAACTATTAAAATTGTTGATTAAATAAGAGCGTCGTATGACTTTACAACAAAGTATCATGAAATTTTTATATCCCCTGATCATTAAGTTGTCGGGTATGAAAGATAAAAATTCCGGTATAAAAATTAATACAACCCGGGTAAGTGCGCCTGTATCTTTTTATTCATTAACGGCCGTGCTTGCAAATAAATCGGTATTTGATTTTTCTATTTTAATCGGGAAAAAAGTAATGCTTGTTAACCTGGCTTCCAATTGCGGGTTTACGGCACAATACGAAGAACTGCAAAAATTAAGTCAGTTATATAAATCGGAAATGGTGATATTGGGTTTTCCGGCTAATGACTTTAAAGGACAGGAACCTGGTAGTGACGAAGAAATTGAAAGTTTTTGCAAAATAAATTACGGTGTATCATTTTCTATTTTTACAAAAGCATCCGTTGTTAAGCCGGATCAACAAGAGGTTTTTTCCTGGCTTACTGATAAAGATAAGAATGGATGGAACGACGATCAGCCATCATGGAATTTTTGCAAGTATCTTGTGAGTGAAGATGGAACGCTGGAGGCTACTTTTAAAAGTCATGTTTCACCGTTAGATGAAGAGGTATTAAAAATGTTAAAGGAACAAGCTCCTCTTATGCCTGATACAAAAAAGATAAATAAAATGAACCAGCTTCCACCCTGCTAAACGGCGCATTTTTCATGATAGTTAATTAATACGATTGCTGTTTTTTCAAATTCAAATCCTGCATAATAATTACTAACAGTATTTAAAACCTCGCTGATCTCTTCTTTGGTATTAAGCGTAACGAGTTTGTTGCGGTATTCTTTAATATTAGGGAGCCCTTTCAGGTAATTGGAATAATGCCTGCGCATTTCATGGATACCGGTGACGGGACCTTTCCAATCCACAGATCTGTATAAATGTTCTTTGCATACCTGAATTCTTTCTTCCAGTGTGGGACCAGGTATACGATCGCCAGTTTGCAGGTAGTGCTTAATTTCTCTGAATATCCACGGGTAACCTATCGCCGCGCGGCCTATCATAATACCATCAACTCCATAACGATTCTTATACAGCAATGCTTTTTCAGGTGAGTCAATATCTCCGTTACCAAAGATGGGGATTTGAATACGGGGATTATTTTTTACCCTTTCAATCAATGTCCAGTCGGCTTCGCCTTTATACATTTGAGTGCGGGTGCGGCCATGAATGCTTAGTGCGGCAACACCAATATCCTGTAACCGCTCTGCTACCTCTTCTATATTTTTAGTCTGTTCGTCCCAGCCAAGTCTCGTTTTAACAGTCACGGGAAGACTTGTGCTTTTAATTACGGCTGCTGTTAAGCGGATCATTAAGGGAATATCTTTTAGCACCCCGGCACCGGCTCCACGGCAGGCAACTTTTTTTACAGGGCAGCCAAAATTTATATCCAGTAAATCCGGATTAGTGCTGTCTACTATTTTTGCCGCAAGAGCAAGGCTTTCTTCATCCCCCCCAAAAATTTGAATCCCAACAGGTCGTTCCTTTTCGAAAATGTCTAATTTCTGGCGACTCTTAATGGCATTGCGAATCAAGCCTTCCGATGAGATAAATTCGGTATACATCAAATCTGCTCCATTGTCTTTACAAACGGCGCGAAAGGGCGGATCACTAACATCTTCCATAGGCGCCAGTAGCAATGGAAATTCAGGAAGTTGTATATTGCCGATCTTTATCAAGGCGCGAATTTACATACTTATTCAAATAAAGTTACAAGTTGTTGTATGAAGAGTTACCTGAAGTATAAGCCCGGATGGATGCAGATGCTCGTTTTTGGAAGTTTAACAATAGGGTTATTATGCGCAGTATTACTTATAACAGGACTAATACCTTATCTATTCAATATTTCTATGGCCGAATTTGTTTCTATGGATCTTTCAAAACCCGCTGTTTTTTCGGCTGTGATAGCATCCCAGGTAATTGGCACCATCATTTTATTTTTCATGCCCGGGATCATCTTTGGCTATCTTTCAGATCCGAATCCCTTTTATTTTATTGGCTTTAAACAACCCGTCCCAAAAAGTTTTTATCTTATCGCCGTTGTAGTAATAGTGACGTCATTTCCTATGGTGGCGTGGCTTAGTGATATGAATCATAATGTACACCTGCCTAAAAATATGCAGGGGCTTGAAAAATTTATAAGGGATTCCGAAACGCAAATCAATGAGCGCATCAGCAGCTTTCTTAAAATGAAATCTCCTGTTGACCTGGTTAAGATGCTTTTCTTTCTTGCCGTTTTTCCTGCTATTGCAGAAGAAGTTTTTTTTCGTGGAGTATTGCAAAGATTGATGATCTTGTTAACCAAACGTCCATGGGTAGGAATTGTTATCACCGGAATAATTTTTTCTGCACTGCATGGACAGTATCTTGGATTTTTACCAAGATTAGTTTTAGGAATTTTGCTGGGCGCTCTGTACTGGTATAGCGGAAGTTTATGGCCGGGTATCATCGCGCATTTTTTTAATAATGCTACCCAGGTTATCCTGGTGTATTACAATCCTCATATAGAAGAAAAGAATGTAAATTTCTCCGTGTTATTAATTACCGCGAGCACATTATTAGTGATAGCACTTACGTGGTGGATGGTAAAGATTTCCAACACCAGGTTTGCGGAAGTATATGATACCGATGATTTTCATATCGGTCCACGAGATCAATATATTGCCTGATAATAATCAATCCTGAATGGCTTTTAATCTTCAGACACTTAGAACAAGGGCACTCACTTCAGCCATTTTTGTAATAATAATGATGATTGGATTGTTATGTGACAAGTGGAGCTTTTTTATATTATTTACTATTATTCATTTCGGATGCTGGCCAGAATACCAGAAAATAATTGGATTGATCGACAAAGATTATTCCCGGATTACCTCTTTGCACAGGTATGTAGCAATGCTCGCCGGATGGTGTTTAATGTTATCCATCACCAGTGGCTACTATATTTTTGGCAGATTGTCATTGCATTTAATAGGCTACTGGCTTGGCTTGATGCTGATTGTTATTTTACCTTTGACAGCATTGCCATTCACTAAAAAGGTTGTCCTGAAAAATGCAGGCTACTCTTTCCTGGGTTTGATTTATATTTCACTCAGCTGGGCGCTTATGATAGACCTGAGACATCCTGTTGTTTCGTTAAACGCCATCCCGGAAAATATATCCGCGCCATGGCTTATTCCTGTTATCATCGTTCTCAGCATCTGGACCAATGATACAATGGCTTACCTGGTAGGTTCCTGGATTGGCAAGACACCTTTTTCAAAAATATCACCCAAAAAAACCTGGGAAGGGACGATCGGCGGAGCACTGCTTTGTATTGTACTTGTTACGGTAGTATTTTATAAGGCAATAGCTTGGAAGCACCTTCTGGTAATATCTTGCATTGCTGCTGTTATGGGTACAATGGGCGACCTGCTGGAAAGTAAGCTGAAAAGAATGGCCAATGTAAAAGACAGCGGAAGTATTATGCCGGGCCATGGTGGTTTTCTTGACCGGTTCGATTCACTGCTGGTAGCAACCCCTTTTATCTGGCTGTATATACATTTTTTAATTAAGCAATAAACGGCAATGCAGTAGTAAAAAAAATGAAATCATATGAACCAGGACAAACTAAATTTTCTTAAAAATGATTTTTTACTGTTACTACAGCAACTTGAAGCTGACGCAAAGGGTGAATGGGGATTGATGAACGGTCAGCAGATGGTAGAGCATTTTATTGATGTGGTAAAAAATGCCAGCAACAGATTAAAGCTGCCTCCCATTAACAACGAAAGCGAACAGCAAAAGTTGAAGGCTTTTCTTTATAGCGAACAACCTTTCCCGCAAAATTTCAGGAACCCTTACATGAATGAACAACCACCGCCAGTCAGGCAACCAAACATTCAGGCTGCTATTGAAAAATTAAAGACAGAGTTGATCTTCTTTTTTGAAGTTTTTGAGAAAGATCCATTACTGACAACAGTTAATCCATTTTTTGGCGCGCTGGATTATGCTGGGAATGTACAGTTGCTTCATAAACATGCGCTTCACCATTTAAACCAGTTTAGGTTAAAGCCATAATATTTGTCTTTAAAAAATACTTAAACACTTATTATTGTCAGGTTAGCCGTGATATTTATTAAGCGTTATAATACTGATGTGTTACAGTTTACACAGTTACAGCAGGCCACTGATTGCAGAAACGCATCAATATGATTAACTTAACACTACCTTCGGAAACCAGCACCCGGCGTAGCATTTAAATAGATCAATTAACTCAATTAAATTCTGCCTCATGATACATGAAATAAATGATGGCTATGTTAAGGTAGAAACACATACCGGTATTACGATCATCGAATTCTTCCATCCACAAAGTAATTCGTTACCCGCTAAAATATTAAATGAGCTCGAACAAGAAATTCATTCGGCTGGAAATGATGACAGATCAAAAGTAATTGTACTAAGATCAGGTGGCGATAAGGCTTTTTGCGCCGGTGCTGATTTCAATGAACTGCTGGCTGTGAAAAACGTTAAGGAAGGAGAAGAATTTTTTCGTGGCTTTGCCGGCGTTATCAATGCAATGAGAAAGTGCCCGAAATTTATCCTGGGCCGCATCCAGGGAAATTGCGTGGGCGGTGGCGTTGGTCTTGCCGCTTCAGTTGATTACTGCATTGCGATAGATACCGTTCAGGTTAAGCTCAGCGAACTTTCTATTGGCTTTGGCCCGTTTGTAGTTGGACCTGCTATCGAAAGAAAGATTGGTAATGCTGCTTTTAGTCAGCTCGCTATCGATTCAACCTTATGGCGCAACGCTGACTGGGCCAAACGCAAAGGACTTTTTGCGGAAGTACATCCGGATGTCGATGGCATGAATGAATCCATTGAACGATTAGCAGAAAGCCTTATTCATACAAACCCTGACGCAGTGAGAGAAACAAAAAAGATGTTATGGAAGGGCACCGATCATTGGGATGAACTACTAAAGGAAAGAGCTGCGATAAGCGGCAAACTGGTGGTTTCTGAATTTACCAGAAATGCTATTATTGCATTCAAAAATAAGCCTGGAAAAAAGAAAGATTGAAGTTGCAATCAGCCATCGGCTTCCAGCTATCAGAGGGAAACCTGGCAGGGAGTTTCTGTTCATGGCAAGGTCTTTCTTTTTTCATACTTAAGTTAAAGCCAGTATGGTATTAAGACTTGATGAAAATAATTTTTATACTTTATGCGATCAGCTTGGCAAAGAGGACAATGATTTAAAAAAGATTATAACTCAATATGGATATCCCCCCTTCTGGAGCCGTAAGCCAGGATTTGAAACACTCGTTCATATAATCCTTGAACAGCAGGTTTCGCTTGCTTCGGCCAAAGCAGCATTGGTTAAATTACAGTCGCGGTTAGGTACTGTAACAGCTGATAAGCTCCTGGCGCTTACAGATGAAGAATTGAAAGCTTGTTATTTCAGCCGTCAGAAAATAGGTTATGCCAGATGTCTTGCTTATGCTATCATTTCAAAACAGCTTGATCTGGATAAATTAGAAACACTGCCTGATCATGATGTTAAGTCATCATTGATAGTCTTGCCGGGTATAGGCGACTGGACAACCGACATCTACCTGATGATGGCATTGCATCGTACCGATTGTTTTCCATTAGGTGACATTGCGTTGGTGAATAGCCTGAAGCAAATAAAAAATTTGGCAAAGCAGACTTCCAAAGAAGAATTGAATTTGATAGCGGACACCTGGAAACCCTATAGAACAGTAGCGGTATACTTGTTATGGCACGCGTACCTGTGTAAGAAAGCTGCGCGGTATGAGGTCAGTCTGTAAAAAGTTCCTGTGGCGTCATGTATGATTTAAAGTAAAATTATACGCTGACTGTCTAATAGTTTTATATTGCAGACACGCGACAAATACCTCACACCTCATACCTCATACCTCATCCTGCAAACCATGAAACATTTCCTCCAATATTCTCTATTGCTGCTTTTAACTTCATTTGTAATTATTAGCTCCTGCGGTAACAACCCTGGTAACCAGGCCGTCAATCATAAAAGCAGTACCGCTGCCAACGGCGTTGTGCTTGCTAAAGGTAGCTATGACCTTGAAAAGGTTGTAAAAAGCGAGATGAAGAAAAAATTGAAAGAGATCTCAGGTATTCATTACCTAAAAGATAATTTATTTGTGGCTATCCAGGATGAATCTGGAAAAATTTTCACGGTAAATTTTACCAATAGCGAAATTACAGAAGAATTAACCTTTGGTGAGAATGGTGATTATGAAGATGTGACGCTTGATGACCGTAATTATTATGTGCTTGAAAGTGTAGGGAAAATTTACAGGGTACCAAGAACCGGCGATACCTCCCAGGTAAAAATATTTCAAATTCCATTTAAAAAACACATGGAGTTTGAATCAATTTATCTTGACCAGTCCGGTGAAAACCTTATAATGATTTGTAAGAATTGTCCGGGCAAGAACAATCTTACAAAGTATGCTTATGGATTCAATTTAAAAAAAGAAGTGTTTGCCGATGATGCACTCTTTATAATAGATTTAAGCCTCATACCCGGACTGAAAAATTCGGAGGATGTTACTATAAAACCTTCTGCAACGGCTATTCATCCAATTGAAAAAAAATTGTACGTACTATGTTCTGTAGGTAAGATGCTGCTGGTATGCAACCTTCAGGGAAAGGTAGAACAGGCATACCCGTTGAATCCTGAAATTTACCGGCAGCCTGAAGGAATCGCTTTTACACCTAACGGTGATATGTATATATCCAATGAAGCGGCGGAAGGTGATAAAGGGAATATTTTAAAACTGGCTTATCTGAAGTAATTTTTAACAGCGGGATTAAATAACCCTGTTACCGTAAGACACAATACATTTAAAGCGCGTTAGCCGTGTTATATTTATTTGAAACTATTGAAAGATAAGTGTCTTCTGCATTATCCATTTGAATACCAACGCGAAGCGCCTTCAAACCTCTTACACCCGGCATTTCTTCCAGATCAAAATATTCGATCGTTTCTTTTAGCAATCCTTCTTTCTGCAAATATTCAATATAAGAAGTGTATTCCTGGGCTTCTTTATTATGCGCGAATACTACAGCTATTTTTCCAGGCTGTGTAAGCCTTTCACAGCTTCCCATTATTTTAATTTTATCGATGCGTTTTTTGATGATCTCGTAATGAATATTGTAGGCTCCGTCAACATCAAACTTTCTTTCCGCCACTCTGAAGCTGATTGACAAAGGTTTACTATGCGCCAATATAAGCTGAGTAGTATCGAGTGGCACCGGAATCTTGTCCTGTAAATTTCTAATCTTTCGCGCTGCTTTTACCAGGGTTGTTAATTGCCACAATTTTAAATTTTTTAAATAAAACTGGTCGAACGGTTTGTCGGGAGTAATAGACTGCCCTATGTATATATTAAAATCTATGCCGTCTGTAACAAAATATTCAAAATAATGGGCATAGATTTCCTGAACTTTCGCCTGCTCCTGGTTTATAAATTTTACCAGTTCATTGTTGATCATTGCAATACTTTCCTCAAACGCCGTACACTGATTGGAAATTTTATTAGTGTTAGCATTTAAAAGAAAAAAGTAATCATCAATATTGTCACTTACTGCCGGTACGGCTTTTTTAAGATGATAAAATAACCCGGCAATTTCTTCATCCAGAAAATTTTGAATAGCTAACTCGTCACCGGGAAAAAGCACCAACGAAGCGATGCTCATGTATTTATCAATACGGTAACTCATTTCCTGTAATGAAAAAAGATAAATTTCTTCTTTAGATTTTTTAATGATATCATATGCAAGCCGTAATTGCTGAAGCAGGTCTTTTTGAATTGCGGTACTCCTTTCTATTGATGAATTACGCACATCTATAGAACCATATAAGGGAAATACATTTTTAAAAACTATACTTTCAATTTTACCAGGCTGACCAGTATTTTTCTGATTGATATAATTGCGCGCTGCCTCTGTAAATTTCCAGTTGACCGAAGACTGCACCGCAGTAAACTTTTCTTTTATAACGCTATCGATTTCGTCATCCATTTTTTTTGATTGCTTTTCCATTGCAAGCGCCAATAAAGGGACTATAGATTCTATCTTATGCAAGTGAGGTGGTAAGATACTACCTGCTTCTTTTGTAACAATCGAGAAAACACCCGTTAGTTCAGCACCAAATTTTAATGGCAGCAGTACCAGGCTTTGTATATCATTTTCAGTATATGCTTTTAAAAATGGAAATTGAGTGACCGACTGATCTGAAAAATTTGAGATGATAAGTGCTGTTCTTTCCTCAAATATTTCCTTTAACTGCAGCCATAACGATGAATCGTCCCGGGAAAAATTAATCGATTGATTTAAAAGACTGTCAGTGCTGAGCACCTTTACGCCCATTGCATTATTGTTGTAACGATCGATAGAAGTCAGGCTTACAAAGGCTCCTGGAAGTTGAATCAGATTTTGTACCTGCCTCTGCAAGTTTTCAAATGAAAGTAACTCACCGAAGTAAGGCATCGTTAACAGTATGTTCTTAACATTACTGATGCATTCTCTAGTCGTAACATCTCTCACCTTAATTATTATTATTCCTTCCAAAGAAAAAAGATCCAAAGGCAATGCTTCTTCTAATAATCTATTGCGTTTTAGCTGACTGAAATTATTTGACAAATCCGTGGTATTTACCTCCGGTAAATTTCCTGTAAGCGTAACTTCAATAAAATCAGCAACCAGTTCAAATTCAAAAAATCTTTGATGCCCGCCCACTTCTTCCATAGCAGGATAAACAAAGCTGCTATTATTTATTAATGTAAGTCCGTAAAATTTTTCAAGTATGATTCGATAAGTTATTTCTTTACTAACCTCTAAAAAATTGGCTGCTTTTATGCATAAACATTTATCGTAAGTAATAAAGTGTTTAAACTTTTTTGATGAATAGATTATGTTATTCGATAAAGGTGCCGCGACAGCATAAAAATCAAATTCAGGATCTGACAAACCAAAAGCATTATTTATCATCCATTGAATCAACGCATCATGTTTACCGGGTATGTTTAAATCAAAGACCGGTTTGGCAGGTTCACCAGCAAGAAGAGTTATGTCCGCTAAAGGTTGACTACTGTTCAGGCATTCATCTATAGTTAATTGATTTGCTTTAAGGTATTTAATTAAAGGAGCGAAGGAGAACGATGATAAACACGGAGGTTTATCTTGTAACACAGGAAGATTTTTCTCCATAAAAATAGGATTATAGACAGAATAGGGATTTGATCTATAACGTTATTTATGGATTAAGATTTTAACCAATTGTTTGCTTAACAATAAATTTATCAACAATAGGTGTTTATACTTATTCCACCCCTAATGTCAGGGAAACAAACATTCAAGAAAGGTCAGCTACAAGGAAACGTGCATGTAATTACTTTTGTATTGAAGCCAACTTTTTTAAAGTGTATATGGTACCTGATACTGGAAACACTGCCGGTAAAATCATCAAAGATAACCCCTGTTATCATCTTTTTTGTCGGCCCATGATGATAGCTATTTTTATTGTAGCTGAAAAGTAGGTGTCATTGTTGTTTTCGTTTCCCCTGATTTCCCGCGGATCGTTGCCAGTGCCGGTAATGTTTGTCAGCCTCCGGTCCGCAAGTCTTGCAGCTAATTTTGCCTGCGGAGAAGAAAAATATTGTTTGAATAAATCAGGATCAATATAATCCCTGCTCACATCATCCAGGTAATCCGTCCAGAGTTTGCGATATGTTATCTCAAAATGAAAGTTCAAAACAGGAGACGCATCGAATTTAAATCCTATCCCGGCAGTCATATTGAATTGACTAAGTCTATAGGTCTTTCTATCCGGATATTCATCAAATCCCTGTCCTTCTAAGTGTAACGATGAAACATTTACCCAGGTGTTATTATAAAAAGTTTCCGGCCTGAAACCAAAATATCCGATACCAACTAAAATATACGGATTGATTCGGGGTTGCGCTCTATTATAACTTTTACAGATTGAGTAGGGATACAGTTCAACAGATAATGATACCTCCCGAATTTCAGAACGGAAATTAAGATTTCTCCTGTAACGTCCATAGTCTTCAGTCTTACCATCTTTTAATATGTCATCACTTGCTTTAACCTGGCCGAAAGCAAGCTCCAGCCTGGCTCCTACGAGATCTTTATAATTAGCTCCTGCATATAAGCCGCCACAGGGACGCGTTGAATTCCAATTAATGTCATTTATAAATTTCCTTTGGGTGCCTCTTTTACCACCCAGGTCTGTAAGACAATTCATACCACCGGCGGAAACGCCGGCTTGCCAGGTGAGTGAAGTTTCATAATAGTCGTCATTATAAAAATAATACTGACCAACTGCGGTTGACCGGCAACAAACAACTATGATGAACGCAATAAAATACGGAGTGATTTTTTGCATGATGACTTTCTTGTAAGTAAGTTACATGCCGGCATGAATTGTAACCACCGTGAAAGTACGGTGCATTAATGTAGTTGCAACCCTGATTAAAAAAGCAGGCAGCATATCCTAACATCAACCTCCAAAACTAATTTATTCGTTTAACGGGGTAACGCCACTATACTTTTTTAAAGCATCCTGGTAATACCTGCAAACAGGCTTCAACCCACATGCTTCACATTTTGGATTTCTTGCTATACAGATATAACGTCCATGTAAAATAAGCCAGTGGTGCATGATGTGAACGAGCTTTTCCGGAGTATATTTTAAAAGTTGCATTTCGGTAGCAAGCGGCGTTTTTGCTTTTCGTGTCAGGCCGATCCTTGCAGACACCCGGAATACGTGCGTATCAACTGCCATGTTAGGCTGACCATCAACAACGGAAGTAATAACATTAGCTGTCTTTCTTCCTACACCCGGAAGTTCCATCAATTCGTCCATTGTCATAGGCACTTCGCCCTTAAATTTTCCCATCAGCATTTTAGCCATGCCAATCAGGTGTCGTGTCTTATTGCCGGGATAGGATATGCTTTTGATAAGTGGGAATAATTCTTCGTAAGAGACCTGTGACAAACTTTGGGGATCAGGATAATTTGCGAAGATACCGGGAGTGGTCTTATTAATTCTTTTGTCAGTACACTGCGCGGAAAGAATTACTGCAACCAATAGCTGGAAAGGATTATCGTATATTAATTCCGTTTCAGCATCAGGGCGGTGAAGCTGAAAATAATTGATTACAAATTGAAAACGTTCTTTTCGTGTCATTGAATCTTATCCATTGATCAAGGACTACAAAATTAACGAAATGAGTGTTGGAACTCATAAAATTAAGCCGGTTCAACAATCGTTTTACGAGCGTAGTTAAGAACCTGTAAAACTACTTCTACCCTGGGAGTTTCAAGTAATGAATTCAGGCGTTTTACGGATGATTTTAGTACTTCTAATTTTTCCCGCAGTGTCCAATCATCTGCTAGTGCTTGTTCTATAGCTTTAGATTCCTGGATTGAAGTTTCTTTGTACAAATATTGCAAAAGATCCTCTGGTGTATAGAGTGTCATAGGCAAATATCATTTATGTCCATTTAAAATTTTCCGAAAATGTCCTGTTTTCGGAACGTCCTTTATGAAAACGGGTACGGGTAGTTAGTTATTGTATATAAAAAAAATAATTGGTTATTAAGATGAGAAGTCAAATAAAGATATCAAATATCAGTTGACACCCATAGGTATCAACGTGTTATTGATCATTAACTATGAAAAGATCTTCATTATCACGTTTCATAAAGTACTTTTCACGGGCATATTTTTCTATGGTAGCGGTATTTAATTTAAGCTGTTTTAATTCAGCCCGGGTGTTGTTTATCTGTTGTTCATAATAAGCCTTGCTTTGCTGAAGTTGTTTTAATTCATGAGGGTGCCTGATATGAGTAGTAATAATGTTACGGTCGTCGAAGAAAAACATCCATACTGCGAAGCCAAGCAGTGTTAGCACATACTTACTTTTATTCCAGTAGAGAAAATTTCTAAGCGTCATGTTCTAAAAAATTAATGTTCGCTTTCCGAAGTTAGTTTGAAAGTATTTGCTTCCGTAAAAGTTTCTGCTATCAGCCTTCAGCCAGTTGAAATCATTTGAATGATCTGCTGATCGCTGAAAGCAGGTTGCGAGCATCCGAATTATTTACCAAACTTTATTTTCCCCGATGGGAACATCGCAGTGCTTCCCAGCAGTTCTTCAATTCTTATCAGTTGGTTGTATTTTGCAATTCTATCCGTACGACTTGCTGAACCTGTTTTTATCTGGCCGCAATTCAGCGCCACCGCCAGATCTGCGATGGTAGTGTCTTCTGTCTCCCCACTACGATGGCTCATGATGGTATTATAACCGTTATGCTGCGCCAGCGTGACCGCGTTGATGGTTTCGGTTACAGTGCCTATCTGGTTTACTTTTACAAGCAAACCATTACCAACACCTTTATCTATCCCCATCTGCAATCTTTTAACATTGGTAACAAACAGGTCATCGCCTACCAACTGTATCTTACTGCCTAGCGTATCCGTCATTAATTTCCAGCCATCCCAATCATCTTCGGCCATCCCATCTTCAATAGATATGATAGGATAATTCTTTACCCAGGTGGCCCAGTAATCAACCATCTTTTCAATGGACAGCTTTTTACCGTCGGATTTATGAAAATGATATTCCCTGGTTTTTGTATCGAACATTTCACTAACCGCAGGATCCATAGCGATTGATACCTGGGTGCCTGCTTTAAAACCAGCCGCGCTGATAGCAGCCATTACCGTATCAATCGCTTCTTCATTACTTTGAATGTCAGGAGCGAAACCACCTTCATCACCTACATTGGTGGAGTAGCCTTTTTTCTTGAGTACTGTTTTCAGTGCATGAAAAATCTCCACTCCCCAACGGAGGCCTTCACTGAATGATACTGCACCTACCGGCATCACCATAAACTCCTGGAAATCAATTTTGTTATCGGCATGCGCGCCGCCGTTCAAAATATTCATCATCGGAATAGGCAATGTTCTGGCATTGGTTCCCCCGATATAACGGAACAAAGGTAATTCCGATTCAAGCGCACCGGCTTTAGCCGCAGCCATACTCACCGCAAGCATAGCGTTAGCGCCGAGTTTACCTTTATTATCTGTACCATCAAGCGCTATCATAGCGGCATCGAGGCCCGATTGATCGGCTACTTCCCAACCTACAAGTTTATCGCTGATAGTGGTATTTACATTCTCAACTGCTTTCAAGACACCCTTGCCACCATATAATTTTTTATCATCATCACGTAACTCAACTGCTTCATGTACACCTGTACTTGCACCACTCGGAACTGCGGCACGGCCAAGTATTCCCTCATCAGTTATTACATCCACTTCAACGGTTGGATTGCCACGGCTATCTAGTATTTGTCTTGCATGGATTTCGGCTATGTAGCTCATAATACTTTTGAATTTATTGTTTAAATTAAAGGCTGCTAAATATTATTACTGAATATGCGTTGAAAAATATCAGGCTGTAAGATTTCTGAAAATATCTTCCAGGCTCCGGTTTTCACTTTGCAAAGAAACAATATTCAGGTTATGCTGCAAAGCAAGTTCAAATAGTTGTTTACGTACGAGGCCGGGATCAGAGGTGTGAAGTTTAAAATGACGTGGCTGATATTGTTGTATGTTTCCTACATCACTTATACCTTCCAACAAAGCTATTTCAATGGGCTCTTTAAATTCAATCAATACGATGTGATTGTCTTTAATGCCCTGTTGAAGCGTTGCCAATTCATCATCCGCTACCAGTATACCTTTATTTATTATAATCACCCTGTCGCAAACAGCTTCTACTTCCTGCAGAATATGAGAAGAGAATAAAACAGTTTTATGCCGCCCCAGATTTTTTATCACTTCTCTTATCTCGATGATCTGGTTTGGATCCAATCCACTGGTTGGCTCATCAAGGATCAGCACTTCCGGATCATGAATCAGGGCCGCCGCTAAACCTACCCGCTGTTTATAACCCTTTGAGAGCTGGCCTGTCTTTTTTTTACTTTCAGTACCCAGGCCGGTTATTTTAATTACCTCATCAATGTTGTCTTTCTTATTTTGTAAATGATGAATCCCCGCAATAAAATCAAGGTATTCCCTTACATACATTTCATGATACAAAGGGTTGGCTTCAGGCAGGTAACCAATTTTCTTTTTTGTATCGATAGGATGATCTTTAACATTGATGCCGCAAACCGTTGCTGTGCCTGCATCCTGTTGCAAATAACCGGTGATGATTTTCATAGTGGTAGATTTGCCTGCTCCATTAGGACCAAGGAAACCAACGATCTGTCCCTTCGCTACCTGGAAAGATATATTGTTTACAGCTTTCTGTTCACCGTAAATTTTTGTAAGTCCTTTTACTTCAATTGACATGATCGTATTGATTCTGATACAGATGTCAGGCTATCGGCCATCAGCTTAAGAATAACATCATCATATTTTATTATGCCCTGCAATATACTTTCAATACGTCACTGAGTAATGAAAGGGTAATATAAAAAGGATATAAAGCATCCGATGTATCATGAATCGATTGGCTGAAAGCAGATAGCTGACGGCTGAAAGCCTTCATGTTTTCATTTCACCATCGTATTCCCCTTTCCAGGCATACCAGCCGAATATAACCAACCCGATTGCAATTGGGGTAAAGATGGTTATTACAATAATCCATGGCACGGGCTTATTAATATCAAGCTTTCCGGCAGGATCAATAAGTTCAATTGCAGTTTTAAAAAGTATGTAAATAATAACCGGACCTAAGATCATCCATACAATTCCGAGCCATCGCTTAAGTACTTTCATATATAAATCTGTTTTGAAATCAATCATTAACATTAGCAGCTGCCTTATTAGATAAATAGAGTGCGCCAATTACCAGAGACAGCGCAGCTACAATTATGGGATACCACAAACCTGACAAATAATCTGTACCGGGGATGGTGGTAATAAGTGTTGCTATAAACGGAACCAGTCCGCCGAACACCCCATTACCGATATGATAAGGCAATGACATGGAAGTGTACCTGATCCTGGTAGGGAACATCTCTACTAAAAAAGCCGCTACCGGACCATAAACCATCGTAACAAATAATACCATTATGCCGATCAGGGTAATCATCTTCCAGCGCCCCGATTCTCCCAATATCATTTCCTTCGTAAGTACAGGGGTGGTTTTTTCGCCGCCGGCTAAAATTTTTTGCCTGCTTATTTCCCTGAACATGCTTCCATCATTATACGCTGTGGCAGTTATGCCGGTTGATACAAAATGCGCCGTTGATCCGTTTACCTTCTTGTGTTCTATAACTTTAGATGGTGCACCCAAAGCGGTTTTCAGCGTAGGATCCGCTATCTGGTGAAGTTGTTCGAAGATGGGGCGGTAAAAAATTATCCCTAATAACATTCCTGTCAGCATAATATTTTTTCTTCCCCACCGGTCCGATAAGCTTCCAAATATTACAAAAAAAGGAGTTGCAAACACCAGTGCTATCAATATAATGCTATTAGCCTGTTCATACTCAATGAAACATTTGGTAAGGATAAAATTCTGTGCATAAAACTGGCTGGTGTACCATATAACTCCCTGTCCCATCGTAGCGCCAAACAAAGCCATCAGCACCATTTTAAAATTCTCCTTCTTACCAAAGCTTTCTTTCAATGGATTTTTAGATGTCTTGCCTTCTGTTTTCAACCTGGCAAACACCGGCGATTCATTCATCCTTAACCGGATAAAAATAGAAACAACCACTAATACGATGGACAGTAAAAATGGATAACGCCAGCCATTGCCGGAAGTAAATTCTTCTACACCTACGATCCGTCTTATGGAAAGTATAACGATCAGTGATAAAAATAATCCCAGTGTGGCGGTTGTTTGAATAAAGCTGGTATAATAACCACGGCGGTTCACCGGCGCATGCTCTGCAACGTAAGTTGCTGCGCCGCCATATTCACCGCCAAGGGCGAGTCCCTGTAATAAACGCAACATTAAAACCAAGAAGGGTGCCCAGCCACCAATAGTAGTATAATCGGGAATACAACCGATAAGAAAAGTGGCGCCGCCCATTAATACAAGTGTTAGCAGGAAAGTATATTTTCTGCCGATGAGATCACCTAACCGCCCAAATACCAACGCGCCGAAAGGCCTCACAATAAAGCCTGCCGCAAATGTTGCCAGGGTAGATAATAAAGCTGCTGTTGGATTGCCGGCAGGAAAAAATTTCAGTGCTATGATCGTTGAAAGACTCCCGAAAATATAAAAATCATACCATTCGATTAATGTCCCAACTGACGAAGCGGTAATAACTTTCCAGATGCCTTTGGTTGATTGCATGGTTAATAATGGAATATTCGTTGAATGTAATTATTTTTAAACTCTGAAGAAAAAAATTTTCACCGTTGCCAAATAGAAAAAACATGTCATATCCTTACCAGATAAGATCATTGAAAGAATACCAAAAAGCTTATAAAGAGAGTGTCGAAGACCCTGAGAAATTCTGGGCTGGTATTGCCGAAAATTTTTACTGGAGAAAAAAGTGGGACAAAGTACTCGACTGGAATTTTTCTAAACCCAGCATCAAATGGTTCGAAGGCGCCAAATTAAACATCACTGAAAATTGCCTTGACAGGCATCTTGAAAAATTGGGTGATACCCCGGCGATAATCTGGGAGCCAAATAATCCTGAAGAGCATCACCGAATCCTCACTTATAAAAACCTGTATGATAAGGTTAACCAGTTTGCCAATGTACTTAAGAATAATAAAGTGCAGAAAGGAGACCGGGTTTGCATTTATATGGGTATGATACCTGAACTCGCGATCGCAGTGTTGGCTTGCGCGAGAATAGGAGCCGTTCACTCCGTGGTGTTTGGCGGCTTTTCCGCGCAGAGTATTGCTGACAGGCTCACAGACGCTAAAGCTGAATTTATCATCACCTGCGACGGCGCTTTCCGTGGCAACAAAGACATTCCCCTGAAATCGGTTATAGATGACGCCCTGATTGCCTGTGCTTTTGTAAAAAAGGTAATTGTTTGCACACGTACCAGGATACCTGTGAGTATGATCAAAGGAAGAGATGTATGGTGGGAAGATGAAATCAGGCTTGTAGAAACACAGGGTAACCCGTTATGTCCGGCACAGGAGATGGATGCGGAAGACATGTTATTCATCCTGTACACTTCCGGTTCTACCGGCAAACCAAAGGGGGTGGTTCACACCTCGGGCGGTTACATGGTTTGGACCAACTATACTTTTGTAAACACTTTTCAATATCAACCCGGGGAGGTTCATTTTTGTACCGCGGATATCGGATGGATAACGGGTCATAGTTATATCGCTTACGGGCCTCTCTCCGCCGGAGCCACAACGGTGATCTTTGAAGGTGTCCCTACATGGCCCAATGCCGGTCGGTTATGGGATATCATAGACAAGCACAAAGTAAATATTTTATACACCGCTCCAACTGCTATCAGGTCGCTGATGAGTTTCGGTTTAGCGCCGGTAAAAGATAAAAGCCTGGGCAGTCTTAGGGTACTCGGCACCGTTGGTGAACCTATTAATGAAGAAGCCTGGCACTGGTATAAAAATAATATCGGCAAAGGCAAATGCCCTGTCGTAGATACCTGGTGGCAGACTGAAACCGGGGGGATACTTATTACAAACCTTGCTGGTGTTACGCCGGAAATCCCTAGTTACGCAACGCTCCCTATGCCCGGCATTCAACCAATACTGGTAGATGAAAATGGAAAAGAAATAACAGGCAATAATGTAAGTGGTAACCTTTGTATTACCCATCCCTGGCCGGGTATTTTAAGAACTACTTATGGCGATCATGACAGGTGCCGGACCAATTATTTTGCTACTTATCCAAACTTATATTTTACAGGTGACGGCGCTTTGCGCGATGAGAAAGGTAACTACCGCATAACCGGAAGAGTGGATGACGTACTCAATGTCAGCGGCCATCGCATTGGCACGGCTGAAGTAGAGAATGCTATAAACATGCATGCCGGTGTGGTGGAAAGCGCGGTGGTCGGGTATCCGCATGATATCAAAGGGCAAGGTATCTATGCCTTTGTTATTTCTAACAGCTCTCATGGAGATAGTGAATTAAGAAAAAAAGACATTACAGCAACGGTCAGCCGGATTATAGGGGCAATCGCCAAACCGGATAAAATTCAGTTTGTAACAGGTCTCCCTAAAACAAGAAGCGGTAAAATTATGAGACGCATATTGCGCAAGATAGCTGAAGGTGAAATTAACAGCCTTGGTGATACGTCTACTTTGCTTGATCCATTAGTGGTTGATGATATTAAGTCAGGTCGCTTATAAAAATCCTTTTTAATAAAAAAGATTTTTAAGTATCATGATTGACGATTTAAGATTGAAAGGTTGCTGTAAAGCTAACCGGTTGCTATTACGAAGAGATATTATAATAAGGCGTGTTGCCGGATAACGTTGTAATATCAACGCCGGATGGTAACCCTGGTACCTATTGGAATTAACCGGTAGACCTCCAAGATTTCTTCTCTTTTCATAGAAACGCATCCATTGGTCCAGTTTTGAAAATAATCAACCGCCATCTCATCTCTTGGCCAGGTGCCGTGAATACCTATACCACCGCCAATTTTTGCAGTAGCTGGTAGTTTGCCCTGCAACTTTCTTTGATTAAACTTGGCGATATCCATGGGTGTGGGATAATCGAGTAAAAGCATCCTTTGCCATTTTTCGTGCGGGCGTTTGGCAATTATTTTAAAAGTACCTTCCGGTGTTCTGCGGTCTCCTTCCATTATTTTGTCACTAAGGTCCTTACTGCCGAACACTACAGGATATGTAGCATACCAGCCGTCATCATCATAAATCTTCAATTCATAATCTGACTTGTCTATTATAATATATGGAGTACCGCTAAGTTCACTGTTGAAGAAGCGTTTATTATAGAATCGCCTGCTGATTGTTGTGAAAGAAAAAGTAAAAAGAGAAACAATAAGTATGAGTGATAACTTTTTATTTTTCATTCTGATAAATTGCCAATATCCATATCAACGCCTTGCACATAAATCTTAGTGTCAGCATTTATTTCTTTATGATTTCTTTATAAAAATTTTCCAATAGCAATAGAAATCATCTTGCAACTTTACACCAACAAAATTTATCAAAACACTGATTAACGTTAAAATGCATTTTTGCTTGATATGTAACAATACTGGCTTTAAATCGTTCATTACTATGTATTTTAAAGCCAGCTCAACTAGACTAAGATTACTATGAAAGACACAGGCTCATAGCTGATAGCCCAACAATTTATTCGACTGTTAACTAATCATTAGTTACTCAAACGTAGGCCCACACTATATGGCGTTTGATCCAACCCTCTTTCGAACATACTTTGAGTTGCCAGAGAACCATACATTTTAATGGGACCAAGTTGCAGTTCCGCTATATAATTAATTTTGTACGGCCGCAGGTCAAAATTATTTTTAACTTTTTGTTTGCCTGTCTCGCCACTAATAAATTTCTGCCGTGCGGTGTATAAGTATCCCGCGCTGGCACCCACGCTTAATCCAAAAGTTTTATGGTTTTCTTTACCTGGAGTAAAATTAAAATTCAGCATCACCGGAACAGTGAGGTAATCAGTCGCCAGCTTATTTTTAGTATAACTAATAACGGGATTTTTATACACCATTGTAGGATTTTTCCGAAAGCGGATATTTTCTTCATACCTGAAATTATTTAGTTCCAGACCCAGTCCATACTTCAGGTTTACAACATGTTTAATGATATTAAGTCGCTGCATAACAAACCAGATGTTTACGTTGATCGATTTGCCATTTCTTAATTTAAACCAATCCTTACCGGCTCCCGGCGCAAATTGTTGTGCAGCCGAAGAAGTGTAGTTAGTGTTATCAGTAAAATTATTGAATCCCAAATCTATACTACCCCAGTTAGTGCTTAGGTTGGATTGTTTCTTTTTTTTATACTCCACATTAACTACTGTAGTATCTGTATTTTTCCGATGATCTTTATTGGTTATGATGATCATACTGCCGATGCGAATAGTGTCGCGGCGCCTCCCGGATTTTTCTTTACCGGTTGAATCTGATTGTCCAAAGCTGATGGTGTAAAGGCATAGTGCTGCCATTAAAAGGTAGAAATTTTTCATGATCTTTTTATTAAGTAAATGTTATTATTGAAAGGCTATTTCTATGTTTCCGATAAGAATACCGGATTTTTTTGAAGTTCTAAATGCTGTGTTTTTATCTATAAAGCGGGTGGCTTTCCTTAAAATCTCCCTCAAAGGATTTTTTTTACCTGTTGAAATATCAGTGAGTAAATCATTTTCATTATAGCTGGTGTGGGCAACAGTTTTTACTATACTGTAATCTTGATTATCCGTCGCATTAATCTTTAAAACAGGCTGATTTGTTATCTTGTTATTCCCAATAACAGTAGCTTCCAAAGCCGCCGGTGTCGCTGAACTGCCAATGGGTTCTGTTTGAGTCTTAGCAGATACCACGACAGAAGATGGCAACCGCTGTTTAACCCTGGCAATAAGCTCATTGCCATTGTGCTGATTTTTTTCTGCCTCATCTGTCACAAAGATTGAAGAGACTCTTTTAGATATTGCTATTAGTGGTGCATGCTTTTTATTTGTCCGGATACTTCTTTTATCAGAGACTACAAAACTTTCAACTTGTCTGGCTGGCTTATCAATAAAGGTATCAGTTGGCACAATAGTATTATCGACTGATCCATTTCCAGATTTTTTAGTAACAACCGCATCTGTATTTTTTAAAGGGACTGATGTAATTATTTTAGTAAGATCAGGAGAAAGCGAAAAAGGGGATCGTTTGTTTAGCAACAATAATCCTGCAAATAATAAAACAACTGCCGCAGCGGCCATTTTCCACGATAGAAAACTTATGGGCTTTCTTTCTTTTTTATAATGGTAGAGTAACCTTTTGTCGGGGTAAATTATGGCATCATCCCCGATAAATTTCAGGCTTTGCAAAAGGTCGAATTCTTCCTGGAAATCCGGATTGTTCAAAACAAAAGCTTCGAGGCGGGATTCATGTGCAGCACTTAATTCATTGTCGAAGTAAGCAACCGCGTACTCTTCAAAGTTACCCGGGTAAATAAAGTGCTCCGTATCTTCAAACTGAAGTAGTATTCCCTTGTTCATAAAAACTATTTCTTCTTCAGGCTTTAAGATAGCATGTTGAAGCATGAGCAGTTCATCTTTAAGATCCTGATGCTGATGAACAAATTTCTCAACAGCTTTCCTTTCATCGTCCATCAGCTCATTATCTGTGTACAACAGGAAATATTCCTGGTAATTATTTTTATCAATGTTCATTTTGTTCTTTTCAAAAATTTTAAATCAATCCTTCACATTACATTTTCAGGTTTTACCAGGTATTGTTTCAACTGAATTCTTGCCCGGTGCAGGTACACTTTTACCTGGCTTTCATTAAGAGAAGTAATTCTTCCGATTTCCTGGTAGGAATATCCTTCATAATCTTTTAACAAAACCAGTGAACGTTGCACTTCGTTCAAAGTACCCAGCGCCATTTCCAGGATCTTTTTAAGATTATTCGCCGGCTTGTCATAAACCTGCATTGTTTCATTGAACGTATCTTTTAACTGTATCCTTTTTGATTTTCTCAGGTGATCAATCATCTGGTGATAGGCTACTGTAAATAAGTACGATTTTGAAGTGCTGTTATCTACTTCAGCCTTGTTACGCCACATCTTTTCAAAAGCCGTTTGTACAATGTCTTTAGAATCTTCTTCGTGACGCAGGTTCTTCAGGATAAAGCGATACACATTATCTGAATAACTTTCTACGCATTCGTTGTATTCCCTTTCTGTCATGAGCAATTATGTGCTGGGTTATGGGTATTATTCAAGTGTTACGAACAGTGTTACTAAAAGTTACAATTAAACCAAAATTACCTGATCAATCAGATTTACAATTTTAAACTTCCTTCCGGCTTAGACGCTTATTGTTTATCATACTATTTTGAATGTATCTCTCTGCCCACTTTTAAACATGTAGATTCAAAACTTATCTTTACAGCATAAATTCAATTAAATGAATGAAGAATTTGTTGTAAGGATAGCTGGTGAAGTGGAAGAAATCAAAACGGCCGGACTTTATAAACAGGAACGGACTATCACCAGCGAACAGGGCGCTGAGATAGCAGTTAACGGTAAAACCGTTCTAAACTTTTGCGCTAACAACTACCTTGGTTTATCATCACACCCAAAAGTAATAGAAGCGGCGCACCGCGCGATTGATACCCATGGCTACGGAATGAGCAGCGTACGCTTTATTTGCGGTACGCAAGACATTCATAAAGATCTGGAACGAAAACTGGCAGATTTCCTCGGAACAGAAGACACCATTCTGTATGCTGCCGCCTTCGATGCGAACGGAGGTGTTTTTGAACCTTTATTTAACGAGGAGGATGCTATAATTTCCGACGCGCTAAACCATGCTTCTATTATTGACGGTGTCAGGTTATGCAAAGCACAGCGTTTTCGCTACGCACATAATGACATGCACGACCTTGAGGAAAAACTGAAGGATAGTGAAAAATGCAGGAACAGAATTATTGTCACGGACGGATCTTTCAGTATGGATGGGACGATTGCTCAGCTTGACAAAATTTGTGATCTAGCTGATAAATACGGCTCCATTGTAATGATTGATGAATGTCATTCATCGGGCTTCCTGGGTAAAACCGGTCGCGGCACACATGAATACCGCAACGTAATGGGAAGAATAGATATTATTACGGGTACGCTTGGTAAAGCGCTAGGAGGCGCCAGCGGCGGTTTCACCAGCGGTCGAAAAGAAATAATCGAGCTGTTAAGACAACGTTCAAGACCTTATCTATTTTCAAATACTGTTGCTCCGCCAATTGTCGGCGCATCCATCGCTGTGTTGAACATGCTTACAGAAACCACTGAACTAAGAGATAAACTGGAATACAACACCCAATTTTTCCGGGCTAAAATGACCGGGGCTGGCTTTGATATTAAAGCAGGCGACCATCCCATCGTTCCTATTATGTTGTATGATGCGGTAATCGCGCAGCGATTCGCAGCTAAATTATTAGACGAAGGTATTTATGTTATAGGGTTCTTCTTTCCGGTCGTTCCCAAAGGTCAGGCAAGAATAAGGGTTCAAATAAGTGCCGCACATAAACAACATCATCTGGATAAGGCGATTGAGGCATTCATAAAGATAGGCAGGGAACTAAGCATAATTGCCGGCAATTAATTGGTAACGTTGCTGATTGCTTAAGAAAAGCATAACATAGAAATTGCTTTTCATAAGAAACGAAACGCATTGGCAGGAATCGGTAATAAATGATTACTTCGCCGCAATCATGCTTATTTCAACATTTACATTTTTCGGCAGTCCTTTTACTGCTATTGTTTCGCGGGCAGGGAAGTCTGTGGTAAAATATTTACCATAAACTTCGTTTACATTGGCAAATAGGGACATGTCACTTAAAAAAATAGTTGTTTTAACAACATGGCTAAAGTTCATATCAGCTTTTGAAAGAATAGCCTTTAGGTTTTGCATTACCAGGTTGGTCTCCTCTGTAATAGTTGCGTTTTCAACATTTCCGGTTGCCGGGTTAATGGCTACCTGCCCTGAAATAAATAATAGATTTCCCGCTAATACCGCCTGGTTGTATGGCCCTATCGGATCTGGCGCATTGGTTGTTTTGATGATCGTTTTTTCCATGATTCAAAAATAATATAAGTTCACCTTATTGTGTCTTCCTTTTAAGGGTTTGCGTTTTGATGATCGATGGCTTGATATTATTTTTGCTAACATTAAGAACTTCTTGTATGTCTCTAATACTTAATATCGATACAACAACTGAACATGCCAGCATTTGCCTGGCGGATGATAGCAGCAATTTGTTTGTGTCTTCAAACGATCTCCAAAAAGAACATGCATCCTGGCTTCATCCTATCATAAAAAAATCATTAGAAGCATCCGGGAAAAAAGCAACTGACCTGGTGGCGATTGGAATAACTGCCGGACCGGGTTCATACACCGGACTTCGTGTAGCCATGGCTACCGCTAAAGGATTGTGTTATGCACTGAATATTCCATTGATAGCAATCAACACGCTGGAGGCAATGGCTTCGATAGCGGTAGAACAAGATACAGATTATATCTGTCCGATGATTGATGCAAGACGAATGGAAGTTTTCACCGCTTTATATGATAAAAAGGTTTCATGTATAATCAATCCATGCACAATAATTTTAGATGAAAAATCGTTTTTCGAGTCACTACAACACAAAAGGATACTCTTTTTTGGTACCGGTAAAAATAAATTTGAAAAAATAATTTTCGAAAAAAATGCAATCTTTAAAAATTTAATATTTAATGCCTCTCATCTGGCGTCAATTACATATAGGAAATATACTCAATCCGAATTTAATTCTCTCCAGTTAACTGAGCCTCTGTATGTTAAGGAGCATCATACACTTTTTATTAGTAAATCGTAATAACTTCGTAACAGAAGTAAGTAACGCTATCTTTTTAAAATCTGGTTCTCACGGTCTTCAAAACCTTCTGGCTGTAAGATGAATATATCCAATAATTACCTAATGGTTAAAGTCAGTGATGAAAATGTAATAAAGATTGACTTTTTCCAGGTTAAAAAATCCTCCCTGATACTTCGCGCCCTGAATCATAAATTACGTCAGAATATTTTAAAATTATTGGAAGAGCAGGGTAAATTAACTGTTACTGAAATGTATGTTCAACTAAGGATTGAACAGTCTGTTGCTTCTCAACATTTAGCTATCCTGCGTCGTGCAGGCATTGTAAAAACGGAACGGGAAGGGAAATTCATTTACTACCTGCTCAATCATCCACGCATAGCCGAAATCGGAAAGTGTGTTTTCGAATTATTAAGTTAAAATGATAGCCTGGCAAGTTTCAAAAGTGAAGACGTGGTTAAACCAGCTTCTCTTTTTTGTTTTAATACCTACCTTTATGGCAAATAGAAAAAATGTTCATAAAGCAACTTTATACAAATTGTTTAAGTGAAGCGGCTTATTATATTGAAAGTGACGCTGAGGCGGTTATAATTGACCCATTACGTGATATTGATGTTTATATCAAGCTGGCTGATGAAAGAAAAGCTAGTATTAAATATATCTTCGAAACTCATTTTCATGCCGACTTTATCAGTGGTCATCTTGATCTCTCAAAAGCTACCGGCGCTCCTATTGTTTATGGTCCTAATACTGAAACAGCCTTTCCTATTCACCTCGCTACAGATGGCGAAGTTTTTAAGTTTGGAAAAATCTCCATAGAAGTCCTGCATACTCCCGGGCATACATTGGAATCAACCTGCTACTTATTAAAAGACGAAAATAATAAGCAGGTCGCTGTCTTTACGGGTGATACTTTGCTGATCAATGAAGTGGGCAGACCGGACCTGAGCAGTGGTAACCTGAGTAAGGAAGAACTTGCTTCCATGATGTATGATTCCCTCAGCAATAAAATCCTTACACTGCACGATGATGTTATAGTATATCCTGCACACGGTGCCGGCAGCAGTTGTGGTAAAAATCCCGGACCAGGCCAGCACAGTACTATTAAAGAACAAAAACAGGATAATTATGCACTGCAGCCCCAGACAAGAGAACATTTTATTGCGGCTGTTACTGATGGCTTACAGGAAGCCCCTCAATATTTTCCAATAAACGCTAAAATAAACAAAGAAGGGTACGATAGTATGGACAATGTTCTCGACAAAGGTTTGCAGGCGCTATCGGTGGCGCAGTTTAAAGAAATAATTAAAAAAGATGCGGTTATTTTAGATACCCGTGAACCATCGGAATTTACAAAGGGTTTTGTCCCAGGTTCTATAAACATTGGCTTAACAGGAAGGTTTGCAGAATGGGCAGGTAGCCTGTTACCCTTTGAACAAACTATTATCCTGGTTACCGATCCTGAAAAAGAAAAAGAAACATTGGTGAGACTGGCAAGAGTTGGATTTGATAAGGTAGAAGGATATCTAAGTGGCGGATACCAGGCATGGTTAGACGCAGGGGAACAATTGGATATGATAATAAATATAGAACCTGATGAACTGGTGATGGATATTCCTTATGATGACAAGCTGGTAGTACTTGATGTTAGAAGAGAAGCCGAGTTTGCAGACGGTCATTTAAAAGATGCGGTAAATATCCCCTTAAACGATCTTGCCGATCCCGGCAGCATGGCTAACCTTGAAGAAACACAAAATATTTATGTTCATTGTGGCGGCGGATACAGAAGTGTGATAGCTTCTTCACTGCTAAAAAGACAAGGATTCCATAACCTCAGGAATGTCTCCGGCGGATGGGATAAAATAAAAGAACAGAAAAATATAGAAGTGATAAAAGACGCGAGTCTACTCAATTAAAAGCGCTGTCAGTATTTATATACCAGCAATGATAACAGGGTATTAATGTTATCATTAATTTATTTTTTATACCTGACAGTAGCCTTGTAAGCCGATTATCTTGTTATTATAAATTGTCGCTTTTTTAAGCCTCTTATCATTGAAACCCTGGAAGGCAATTTTTGAATCCTCCGCTCATACCTCAAACCTCATTACCTAATAGCTCACACCTCAAAGTAACCATTAAATTATTTTTCAAGGCTTTACAGCTTTTGGCATATAAATAGTGTCTTATACAAAAAATATTTTTATAAAAATTTTAAAAAGCATGACATGAAAGGGTTAAAACACAAATTAGCTGTAGTGCTGATTTGGATCTTCGCTGGTTTACTTGGATTTATTAAAGGTGATGAAGCCAAACAAAAATGGGTCTTCAAAATAAAGGATAAATATGTAAACCGTAAGCAGGTCAGGGAAAATAAGTTAATAGCCCTTCGTGGTGGTGTGCTGCTGGATGAAATTGAAATGGAAGCTTATCACAAATAATTATAATTGTTCAAACAGAATGAAACCCTGACCCGATGGTCAGGGTTTTTTTATATTGTTATTGTTGTTTTTCGCCCCGACTGTGCTTTATCACTAAAAGGCGGATAGCCGGTAACTGTTATCTTACCAAAAATCACAATTCTTAAATTTAATAACCTAAATTAATTTCGCTTCCTTACTTTTGCGCAATTTGTTTAACCATGCCAAAGGATACTTCTCTAAAATCAGTGCTAATTATCGGCTCAGGGCCCATCATCATCGGTCAGGCTTGTGAATTTGATTACGCCGGCACACAGGCTGCTAAAAGTTTGATGGAAGAAGGTATTATAGTGATCCTTATCAACAGCAATCCTGCTACAATAATGACCGATCCGATGATGGCTGACAAAGTATATTTATTGCCTTTAACTGCGGAGAGTATTGAACAGATACTGGAAGAAAATAATATCGATGCGGTATTGCCGACAATGGGTGGACAAACTGCATTGAACCTTGCCAAGGAAGCGGAAGATTTAGGCCTCTGGGAAAAATTCAATGTAAAACTGATTGGTGTTGATATCAAAGCTATTGACAAAGCGGAAGACCGTGAAAAATTTCGCCAATGGATGATTGCCATGAACATCCAGGTTGCGCCGGCAAAGACCGCTAACTCTTACCTCGAAGGAAAAGAATTTGCCCAGGAGATAGGGTTCCCGCTTGTTATTCGTCCGTCTTTTACCCTCGGCGGCACGGGTAGTGGTTTTGTACATAGCAAAGACGACCTTGACGAAGCCCTTAACCGTGGTTTAAAGGCCTCCCCCATTCATGAAGTGCTTGTAGAGAAAGCGGTGTTAGGCTGGAAAGAATTTGAACTGGAATTACTTCGTGATGCCAATGACAATGTTGTAATTATTTGTACAGTTGAGAATTTTGACCCGATGGGTATTCATACGGGGGATTCTATCACAGTAGCTCCTGCGATGACGCTAAGTGATTCAGCTTATCAACTGATGCGTAACACCGCCATCCGCATGATGCGCGATTTGGGAAACTTTGCAGGTGGTTGTAATGTGCAGTTCGCTTTAAATCCTGCTACTGAAGAAATTATTGCTATCGAAATCAATCCGCGTGTAAGTCGGTCGTCTGCGCTGGCGTCAAAAGCAACGGGCTATCCTATTGCGAAGATTGCCGCTAAACTCGCTATCGGATATAATCTAGATGAACTTCAAAATCAGATCACAAAAAATACTTCCGCTTACTTCGAACCGGCATTGGATTATGTAATCGTTAAGATGCCCCGCTGGAATTTTGATAAATTTAAAGGTGCCAACGATACGCTTGGCTTACAGATGAAAAGCGTTGGTGAAGTGATGGCTATAGGTAGAAGTTTTGCGGAAGCTATCCAGAAAGCTTGCCAGAGCCTTGAAAACAATGCCGTTGGTCTTGGATATTATGGTAAGAGCCTGATGCACGCCGAAGAGTTACTCGATTATATTAAGGTTCCTAAATGGGACAGGATATTCCGAATCAAAGATGCTATCATGGCTGGTGTATCTGTTAACACTATCTCTAAAGCTACCAATGGAATCGACCGCTGGTTTCTCTACGAAATACAAAAGATCTGTAACCTGGAAAAAGAAATCGCCCGGTACAAGTCAGCCGATTTGCCTTTTGAATTATTGAAAGATGCAAAACGCATGGGCTTCAGCGATGAACAGATCTGCAGAATCATGAACGATGGCACTGAAGATGAATTGTATGAAAGAAGAAAGGCGGAAGGTTTGACAAGAGTGTTCAAAATGGTGGATACCTGTTCGGCGGAGTTTGAGGCAAAGACACCTTATTTCTATTCAACTTTTGAAAATGAAGCCAACGTCCCCGGTAGTGATGACCAGCCAACAAATGAAAGTAAAGTAAGCGATAAAAAGAAAATCATCGTATTGGGTTCCGGTCCAAACAGGATCGGACAAGGTATTGAGTTCGACTATTGCTGCGTTCACGGACTTTTAGCGATTAAAGAATGTGGTTATGAAGCTATCATGGTTAATTGTAATCCGGAAACTGTTTCTACCGATTTTGATATCGCAGACAAATTATACTTCGAGCCTGTTTACTGGGAACACCTTTGGGAAATTGTGGAGCATGAAAAACCTGAAGGCGTTATTGTACAACTGGGCGGACAAACCGCCCTTAAACTGGCCGAGCGTTTACATAAAAAAGGAATAAAGATCATAGGTACTTCTTATGATAGTATGGACATCGCCGAAGATCGCGGACGCTTCAGCGACAGGCTGAAAGAACTCGAGATACCTTACCCCGATTATGGAACCGCTTACTCTGTTGACCAGGCTGTAATAGTAGCTAATAAAGTAGGCTACCCGGTATTGGTTCGTCCGAGTTATGTATTGGGTGGACAACGAATGCGCATCGTTATTAATGATGATGAAGTGGAGAATGCCGTGATAAGTTTGCTGAAACACATTCCCGGTAATAAAATCCTGATAGACCATTTTCTTGATCGCTGCCAGGAAGCAGAAATAGATGCGATCTTCGATGGAGAAGATTTTCATGTAATGGGTGTGATGGAACATATAGAACCTGCGGGTATCCATAGTGGTGATAGCAACGCCGTATTGCCGGCATTTAATTTAACACCGCTTGTGGTAACGACGATGGAACATTATGCAGAAAAAATCGCGCGGGCACTAGAAATTAAAGGACTTATTAATATTCAGTTTGCCATTAAGGATACTAAAGTTTATGTGATAGAAGCCAACCCAAGAGCTTCCCGGACAACTCCTTTCATTGCAAAGGCTTACCAGATACCCTACCTGAATGTGGCTACTAAAATTATGATGGGCACGCATAAGCTCAAAGATTTTACTTTTGAAAAGAAACTTAAAGGCTTTGCGATTAAAGAGCCTGTATTTTCTTTCGATAAATTTCCCGGGGTAAACAAGGAATTGGGGCCGGAAATGAAATCAACCGGTGAGGCAATTCGTTTCATCAAAAATCTTCGCGATCCATATTTCCGCCAGTTGTATAAAGACAGAAGCATGTACCTGAGCAAGTAATGCAAGGTATTATTTGCTGTATTGCTGTCAGCCAACGTCCAATGCCAAAGCTTATGGCACACGGTGTCAGCAATCACCTGTCTAAGATTACGGCTGGCAAAGATCTGCTGATCACTGACGGCTGATCGCTGACGGCTAGTATAATTCCTGCTCTGGCATAAGACATGCAATAATTTTTTTAAATTTTGAAGATGAATACAGAGGTTGCAAAAATAGCTGACAGTCTCAGGGAAGTCTTGTCTGGCGAACCCTGGTATGGAAAAGCTGCGCTTACATTATTGAATGAAGTAAAGCCGGAGACAGTGTTTAACAAATACAATGATAGATCACATTCATTGATTGACCTTATCTATCATCTCGTTACCTGGTCGGAGTTTGTAAGAAAGCGGTTAGAAAAAAATCAGTCTGAAGATATGGATATCTTTGAGGCGCTGAACTGGCGGGAAACAAATACTGCCATGCATACCTGGAACAATGGCATCTCGCAGTTTACATCGGAAACTAATAAGATCATAGCAATCTTAAACAATGCTACAGACGAGTTGCTGGAAGGAAAGGTTGATTACAGGGAATATAACTTTAGGTACTTATTAAACGGATTAATCCAGCATACTATTTATCATCTCGGACAGATTGCCTTTATAAATAAGATGTATTGATTTTATTTATAATGAAAACAAAGGAGGAAAAATATCAGCAATAAACTGACACTTTCCCTTCTCAAATAATTTTCTTTAATCCATTTTCTGTCCTAATTTTCTGTATCCTATAAAGAAAAACAGGGGGAACACCAGCAAGGTCATAGTGGTGGCGGTAATTAATCCACCAATTACCACAATAGCAAGGGGCTTGGAAGTTTCGGAACCTATGCCATTGGATAATGCTGCCGGCAATAAGCCGATAGCCGCCATCAATGCTGTCATTACTACGGGCCTGATCCTGCTTCGTACCCCATCCTTTATAGACTTCTCCAGGGTATGGGTATTAAACTCCTGCTTCTTTACACCCTGAATATTTCTTTTAAAAACAGAAATCAATATCACTCCGTTCTGAATACATATCCCGAACAACGCAATGAAACCAATGCCTGCGGAAATGCTGAAGTTTGTCCCCGTAATCAGCAAAGCCGCTATACCACCAATGATTGCGAAAGGTACATTCATCAATACCATACCAGCATCTTTAATGTTACCGAACATGATAAACAATATCAGAAAGATGATAAGAATACTTACCGGCACTACTTGCGATAAACGTTTTGTAGCACGTTGCTGATTTTCAAAATCACCTGCCCATTGCATGTCATATCCTCTTTCAAGCTTTACTCTTTGATCAACTTTTAACTGTGCTTCATTAACGGTGCTCCCCATGTCTCTTCCGCGTACAGAAAACTTAACCGCGGAATACCTTCTGTTGTCATCTCTGAAAATAAGGCTGGGTCCGGTTAAGGTTTGAATATTAGCAATGTTTTTTACAGGCACTTTTGCGCCACGAAGCGTAGGCACCATCAGATTGCTAATTGCTTCCACGTTGTTACGATAGCTTTCAAGATACCGTAACCGAAGCTGAAACCTTCGCTCCCCTTCGTATATCTGCGTAATTGCTTTACCACCGATAGCCATTTCTATCACCGCATTTGCATCGGCGGTTGTAACACCATAGAGTGCCATCTTAGTTTCATCCAGGTCAATACGCATTTCAGGCTGACCAATATTTTTAATCACCCCAAGGTCTTCCACCCCAGGAATATTTTTCATTACAGCAAATACCTCCCCTGCTTTCCTTTCGGTATAAGCCAGGCTATCGCCGTAAATTTTTACGCATAAAGATCCTTTAACACCAGACACCGCCTCTTCCACATTATCCATGATAGGTTGTGAAAAATTAAGATCCGTTCCCGGGAACACTGATAACTTATTTTTCATTTCGTCCACCAGTGCTTCCTTTGAAATATGGCTGGCCCATTGGTCTTTAGGATATATGTCAACATGGAATTCAATGTTATAAAAACCTGTGGCATCTGTGCCGTCATTTGGTCTGCCTGTCTGAGACATTACCTGCTTCACCTCCGGAAAATGACGGATAATCTTTCGCATCTTGTTAGCAAGATCGCGGGAGTCTTCCAACGATACACTTAAAGGACAGGTAGCACGAATATAAATGGCTCCCTCATCAAGTTCAGGCAAAAATTCAGACCCTAAAAATTTAAAACAAAATAACCCTGCAACTACAATCAAGGCAGCGGATAACAAGACGATTTTTTTTCTGAGATAAACGAAAGAGAACATTTTCATAATGCCGCCGGTAAGACCTTCAACAAAACGATTGTGTTTTTCCTTTACATCTCTTCTTAAAAGAATGCTGCATAACAACGGCACAAGTGTCAGGGTAAGAATCAACGCCCCAAGCAGGGCAAAGCCCAGTGTCCAGGCAAGAGGAGAGAACATTTTTCCTTCAACCTTTTCAAAAGAAAAGATAGGAAGTAAGCCTGCGATAATAATAAGCTTCGAAAAGAAAATAGCCTTTCCTAATTCACCGCCGGTATTTTTTATCATACCGAGTTTCGATAATTTATTAAATCGCTCCATACCAAATTCGTGCGCCTTGCTATCAAGCAAAACAAAAATACCTTCTACCATTACAACCGCTCCATCTATGATAATCCCAAAATCTATTGCACCCATTGATAACAAATTCGCCGACATACCTTTCAGGGTCAGGCAGATGAAAGCAAACAACAACGCCAGTGGAATAACTATCGCAACAATAACGGTCGTTCTCCAGTCAGCCATAAAAAGAAACACGATAACGGTAACCAGTGTTATGCCTTCCAGCATATTATGGAGTACGGTGTGCGTAGCGAAATCTATCAGGTTATCACGATTATAAAAAGTATTGATCTTTACATCCGGTGGAAGTATCTTCTCATTCAGGTAATTAATTTTTTTCTGAACGTTTTTAATTACTTCACTTGGGTTTTCAGATTTACGCATTACAATAATTCCCTCTACCGCGTCATTCTGCAAATCCCTTCCAACCTGTCCTAACCTTGGCAAACTTGAATTATCTACTTCTGCAACATCCTTCACTAATATTGGTGTGCCGTTAATATTATCAACAATAATATTCTTTACTTCCTCAATATTATTTAGCAACCCGATACCACGTACTACATAAGATTGAGAATTATCTACGATCACGTCTCCACCAACGTTGATATTACTTTTGGATACTGCGTTGTAAACATCGAGGGGTGTGATGTTGTAAGAGGCAAGCTTCTGGGGATTAACTTTGATCTCGAATGTTTTAACTTCACCACCAAAGCTTACCACATCACCAACGCCGGGTACAGCAAGGAACTGTCGTTCTATCACCCAATCCTGCAAAGTTTTTAATTCACGTACTGTCTTGGTATTGCTTTGTAAAGTATACCTAAAAATTTCTCCTGTTGGTCCTGTAGGTGGTTGCACATTGGGGTTCGCCCCTTCGGGCAACTGTACTTCCCGCAGCATGTTGTTAACCTGTTGCCTGGCAAATGCATCTTCTACATTGTCTTCAAAAACAATTTTTACAACGGATAGCCCGAATACAGTTGTTGATCTTACAAATTCTTTTTTCTGAACAGGGTTCATCGAAATTTCCAGAGGGATGGTAACAAATTTTTCCACCTCTTCGGCGCTTCTTCCGGCCCATTGGGTAATGAGGGTGATCTGCGTATTCGTTACATCAGGGAAGGCCTCGATAGGGATATTCTTAAAAGCTATAACACCGGATATAATTAATAACAAGGCAGCGAAGAATATAAACAACTTATTCTTTAAAGAAAAAGCTATAATTTTTTTAATGAATTTATTCATACAAATATTTTAACCTATTTGGAATTTAAGGCTTCGAAAATAAATACCTGTGAAGTGATAACAACCTGCTCGCCTTCTGTCAGCCCTTTAATAAATGTTTTATCCCCGATTCTTTTAAGCACCTGGATCTCACGGATGGCAAGGCTATCGGCAGAAATCTTTACTATAACGTAACGTTTGCTGTTGTCGAGCACAACAGCGCCTGATGGGATGGATAACATTTTACCAGAGGATTTGCCTGTAACATTTATGGTAGCAAACATCTCAGGCTTTAACACATTGCCGGGATTGTTCATGCTTATGCGAACCTTCATCGTTCTGTTTGCGGGATCAAGCACATCATATATTTTATCGATCTTACCGGTATAATCTTTTTCGGGATCAGCCAGTGTACTGACTGTTACATCATCACCGATATGAATGTTATTTATATCAGCTTCAAAGACATTGGCTATAATCCAAACGGTAGAAAGATCTGCAACGGTGAAAAGATTTGTGTTGTTATCAGAACGCACCTCTGAGTTATTGGTAATGGTCTTTTCTATTATGTACCCGCTTAATGGGGCAGTTAATGCATAGGTTGCATTTTTGCCACCCGTAATAGACGAAACCTGGTTTGCCCTGTTCAATTCTGAACTGGCTTTGTTTACTTCTAAACGGGCAGTTATCACTTCCCTTTCCGTAGCCAGTCCGCTGTTAAATAACTCTTCTGATGACTGAAGATTCTTTTTACTCATATCAACATTAGACTGAGCAACCGACAGGTCGTTGGCAACGCCGGCAACTTCTGAACTTTGAAGCAAGGCAAGCTCTTTTCCTTTCTTTACATAATCGCCCAGTTCAACAGAAACAGATTTTATCTTTCCGCTTACCAAAGCATATACTTTCGCCTGCCTGGATTCGTTTGGAATAATTTTACCATTCAGTTTCACCTGGTCTGTTATGTCTTCCACGGTAACAGGTGCCGTTTTAATACTCTTTATTAAACTGTCAGGCACAGGATTGTCGTCCTTTGCGGCAAGCTGCTCATGACTGTTGCAGGATCCCATCATTATAACAGAAAATAATGCAGGAATAAATATTTTAGAGAAGATCATTTTATAAGATTTAATTATTTATAAAGGGTTTTGCCGGTGGCGAAATTTAAGTCTTCGATTCCCTGCATGCGTTGGTATTGCAGCTGGTTCATCTGAAGAATGTTTTGTTTATAAGATTCATAGAAGTCAGTGAATTCGATAAGACTGATATTCTTCTTCTGAAAATTGTCTGTAACGCCTTTGAGTAATCTCTCGAACTGACTTCTGAACTGAGGATCAAAAGATTGAAGCATCTTTTCACTGTTGACAGCTTTAGTGTACGCTTTCTTAACATCGTTCTCAACTGTAAATTTCTGAAGGTCAAGATTCGTATGACTTTGGTATATATTTATCTGGGCGGCTTTGATGTTACCCTGATTACGGTTAAAGAAAGAAAGATCAATGGAGGCAGTTAAAAATGAAGCGTTGTTTACAAAACTACCACGCTTATCAAACTGCGCCCCAAGGGTAAGATCAGGCACCCGTATGGCTTTTTGAAGAGAAAAATTTTGCTCACTGTATAGCAATGAATTCTCAGCAAGTCTTAAATCATACCGGTTCATGTAAGCCGAGTCTATGATAGCCTGCAGATTTATGCCAGTCACTGATTCATTCAGATGAACGCTGTCAGCTACAGGAAGTAAGTACAATGTATTGTCATGCAGCAGCAATTGAACCTCTGCCTGCAGGTCGTTCAGCTGATTCTGCAGAGACGTCTGCTCAGCTTTTAAAGAATATAAAAGAGACTTTATACGGGTTGCATCTTTAAGATTTACAATTCCTTTCTTGAGGAGATCTTCGTAAGCCGCATTAAGTTTTTCAAGAGAAGCCACCTGTTCTTTATAAGCATCATAAGAATTTTGGAGAAAGTAAATATTATAAAAATCACTTCTGATGGTATAACGAAGGGTACGTAACAAATCAGAAAAAACATTCTCTGCCTGTTTAACGTTTGTTTCAGCAAGTTTAACCTGCTTATTACGTTTGCCTGCAAGAATAATAAGCTGTTGTATATTCAGTCCGTATTCACCTGTTTTGTTACTAACGTCGAACCACTTTTTTTGATCGGGATTGAAAATGTTAGCGGTGTAAGAGATAGTAGGATTGCTATACAACGATGCTTGCAGAACCTGCGCCCTTGCGGCATCTATATTAAATTTTTCTGCCAGCAGCTGCAGATTTTTTTGAAGAAACAGCGTTTCGGTTTCTGGTAAGGTCCGTCGCAGGGAATCCTGGGCACGCAAGCCGGATACCATGCATAGTGCCAGCATACCTGCCAGGCATAAACGCTTCACGTTGTTATAAAACATTGTTATTAATTTAATTGCACCAAAACGAAAAATAAAATTATAACGGAGGATTCCTTAATAGGTACAACTAGGCGCTTATAATACCAGGACCTGGTCTTATAAATTGCACACCTTATTCATTGTTATTGAATGAAAATAATGCCCCTGTTAGATGGTTATAAATGCGGCATTACAGATACTGATTCGCAAGTAATGAAATACAGGAACAATTATCCTGCCCGGTAAAACAAAAGATACCTTAGGAAATATCCGGTGGGGGAGAAATTATATCAAAGGAAACGGCAATAATTTTTTGTTCTTTTAAATCTGAATATACTAATTGCTTTTTCGATTCATCGAAAGTGTGTTCGACATTTGTAAAGAACGGCTGAAAAAAATAATTTACTTCTTTAACCATGTGGAAGTTCTGTCCATCGTCGTCATCTTCATCCTGGGGAACGTTCACATGATTACCCAGTATAATTTTATCAATATATTCTATTACTGTATTTATATCATCCTGCTGCTGGCCACTGGAATTGAATATGTCCTGTTCAGCAACCTGCGGTAAAAACATAGAGCTGTTAATATGACAAATTAAAACAATAAAAGCCATTCCTTTTTTAAACATATTGATGTAAAGGTACATTGCCGGTTTTTAAAAAATGTTATGTAACAGTTAAGCGTCACCCCAATCAAGCACCGGTGTATAACATGTTATACTATTTTAAAATGGGTTGTAACACCCTTTATACAGGCATATTAATTCCTAGCTTCTATTATGTCTTATACCAGCATTCCTATATGGAAGGAGGCGCCTTTTATTCGACTCATCGTACCGCTCATGGCCGGTATTCTTATTGAATGGCACTGTCCATTACCGGTAGCTGTATATAAGCTCATAATGCTGATTTGCTTTACGTGCATTATTCTTTTCTCATTCTTAAAAACTTTTACGAGGTTTAAAAAATACTGGATAGGCGGAATACCGATTAATATCTTGTTAATATGTTTAGGTGGAATAATCACCTGTAATAAAGATCTTCGTAACAGTCTGAATTGTATTACAGGAATAGAACAAACTTGTAATACTTTTGTCGTTACACTCATTGAGCCGTTATCAGAGAAGAGCAATTCTTTTAAAGCAAACGCAGCTGCAAGTGAGGCAATTTACAACGACACCGCCAGGATAGTAGAGGGTAACATCGTACTATACTTTCAAAAAGACAGCGCTCTTCATAAACTGGCTTACAATAGCAGGCTGGTTTTATTTAAAAGCTTGCAGCCAATAAAAAATTCCGGTAACCCGGGCGCTTTTGATTATCAGCGGTACTGTATTTTTCAGCAGTTATACTACCAGGTATATTTAAAACCTGGGGATTATATATTGCTTCCGGGCATCAGTGATAAATCTTTCAACCAGCTGCTTTTTAAAATAAGAAAAGAAATTGTCACGATACTTCAAACTTACATCAAGGGCGAAAAGGAAGCAGGTCTTGCTGAAGCATTATTAATTGGGTATAAGGACGATCTTGATAAGAACCTGGTACAGTCCTATTCCAATACGGGCGTGGTTCATATCATCGCGATTTCGGGATTACACCTGGCATTGATTTACTGGTTGCTCAATCTTTTATTAAAGCCCTTGAAAACAAAAGGAAGGATGCGGTGGATAAAAGCAATACTCATAATAGCGGGGTTATGGTTGTTTAGTATGTTATCAGGCGGGTCGGCGTCTGTATGTCGTTCTGCTTTAATGTTCACTCTTATTGTTATGGGAGAAAATATTGATAGAAAGACCAACATCTACAATTCCCTTGCCGCCTCAGCTTTTCTTTTGCTGTGTTATAATCCATACTGGTTATGGGATGCCGGCTTTCAGTTATCATACATAGCTGTATTAAGTATAATTGTATTTATGAAGCCTGTGTACAACTGGTTTTATATAAAAAATAAATTACTCGACCAGGTATGGAAGATGGCCGCTATCAGTATTGCGGCGCAAATGCTAACTACACCGGTGAGCATCTATCATTTTCAACAATTTCCAAATTATTTTCTTATCACAAACCTCGTGGCGGTTCCACTATCGAGTCTCGTTGTCCTTGCTGAACTGGCCCTTTGCGTGCTGTCTTTTTCAACCTTGCTCGCAACACCGGCAGGCAATATCACTAGCTGGCTTATTACCATTATGAATGGATTTATAGACTACATTAATAAAATGCCATTTACAACTACAAGTTCCATTAGTTTATCATCAGGACAGCTTTTACTGATTTATCTTTTTATTTTTTCTGCTGGTATCTGGCTGTTTCAAAAGAACAAAACCGCATTAATTATTGCACTGGCCTTCATAGTTTGTTTTGTGATAATTAAAAGCTATTATAATATAAAAGCAAGCTACCAGGAAAAACTAATAGTCTTTAATGTTCCTCACCGGCAGGCGATAGATCTTATCAAGGGACATCATTGCATATTTATAGGGGATAGTATGATTAGTAATAATATTGTTCTTCAAAATTTTATCTTAAGGCCTTCGAGGAATAAATACAGAATAAGAGAAATAAAAAAATTACAACCTTCTCCTGGTAGCACGACCGCATTTGGGATTGGTAATAAGCACGTAGTAGTAATCGATGGAAGTATCGATGCACTAATTTATCCGGCGACATATAATGTGGATATTTTAATTTTATCCGGCAATGCAAATGTTACTATAGGCGGGCTTCAAAAAATAATCGAATGCAAACAAATAATTTTTGACAGCTCTAATTCATACGGAAAAATACAGAAATGGAAAGCGGAATGCAAAAATGCAAACATCGCATATCATGCTGTCGCTGAAAGCGGAGCTTTTATTTTGAACCTGAATTAACTTAGATTTGCCGCTCATTCAACAAAACCATCCGGGGTACACTTATCCGGGATGGTTTCAAAATTTCATGCATGAACAAACGAATTAAATCCGCGCTTCTTTCAGTTTTTTATAAAGATGGTTTGGATAATATTATAATGGAACTACAGCGATTAGGCGTTATTATTTATTCTACTGGCGGCACACAAACATTTATAGAATCCCTTGGTGTTTCCTGTATTCCTGTTGAATCGTTAACCACTTATCCGTCTATTCTTGGTGGTAGGGTTAAAACTCTTCACCCTGCTGTGTTTGGAGGCATCCTGGGAAGAAGAGACAATGAACAGGATCTGCAGGAGATGAAAGAATATAAAATTCCTGAAATTGATCTTGTAATTGTTGATCTCTATCCTTTTGAAGAAACGGTTGCCCGGATATCACGGGGTTCATTCGCAGGCAGCCAGGCCGATGCCGAAAAATCTGTCATTGAAAAAATTGACATAGGCGGACCTTCTATGATAAGAGGAGCCGCAAAAAATTTTCAGGATGTACTGGTTATTGCTTCGAAAAAAGACTATGCCCGTCTTGAAGAATTGTTGAAAGAACAGAACGGGGAAACAAGTTTCGAACAACGGAAAGAATTTGCTGCTAAGGCGTTTGACGTATGTTCCGGTTACGATATAGCTATTTCAAATTATTTTAATGGCACGGCTCATTTTAATCCTTTTGATAATAGTGAAACCATTTTGCGTTATGGTGAAAATCCTCACCAGCAGGGAGTATTTTACGGCAAACTGGAAGATGTGTTTGATCAGCTTCATGGAAAAGAGCTTTCCTACAATAACCTTGTCGATGTGGAAGCTGCCATTCAACTGATTCAGGAATTTGCCGAGACTACCTTCGCCATTATAAAACATACTAATGTGTGTGGTATTGCGTCAACCGGCAACCTGAAACAATGTTGGGATGCAGCATTGTCCGGCGATCCGGAAAGTGCTTTTGGCGGAGTACTTGTGTGCAATGAGGAAGTAGACAAAAACACCGCAGAAGCTATCAGTGAATTGTTTTTTGAAGTGTTGATTGCGCCTTCTTTCAGCAGGGATGCAATGACTGTTCTGAAGCAAACAAAGAATCGTATTCTTCTGAAAAACAAATCCTCTAAAAATACACTTCCCGCACAGCAGTATAAGTCGATGCTTAATGGATTTCTAACCCAGCAAAACGATGAAGGCAATTACAGCAAGTGGGAAGAATCGGGTGGTAGATCTTCAGCAGAGGATGAAAAAACAAATCTTGTCTTTGCAAATATTGTTTGCAAGCATTTAAAATCAAATGCAATAGCTATTATAAAAAATAAACAACTTATCGGCAAGGGATGCGGACAAACAAGCAGGATAGATTCGTTGCGGCAGGCGATTGAGAAAGCCCGGCAGTTTGGTTTTGATTTAAAGGATGCCGTTATGGCGAGCGATGCTTTTTTCCCTTTTGATGATTGCGTAAAACTCGCGCACAAAGCGGGTGTAGAAGCGTTTATTCAACCGGGCGGTTCTATCAGGGACAAAGATTCTCTTGAGTATTGTAAACAGCATAACCTGGTAATGGTACTGACGGGGCTAAGGCATTTTAAACACTAATGGTATGGTAGCTTTAGATTTATAATTTTGCTGTCAGCAGGGAACATAATATGTATTCACTTTGCTTGCGGCGAAACCTACAGTAAGCAGAAACTGATAATTTATTGATGAATTAATTTAATTTTTAATATGCTGTAAGCGGAAAGCTAACGGCTGATAGCCCAATGATTTTCAAAACCAAAGGTATAGTTTTAAGAAACGTTAAGTATGGTGAAACCAGTTTGGTGGTAAGCATTTATACTCAATTGTTCGGCCTGCAATCTTATATGGTAAACGGGGTTAGAACTTATACAAAGAAAGGTCCGGGGAGGGCAAATCTATTTCAGCCTGCGGCTATGCTTGAGCTGGTCATCTATCACAACGAATTAAAAAACCTGCAGCGGATAAAAGAATTCAAGTGGAGTTTTTTATACGAGCATATCCTTACGGATGTAAAAAGAAATACGGTTGCACTATTTATGGTTGAACTTCTACAGAAGACCATCAAACAGCCGGAAACCAATGATTCACTTTTCTGTTTTATCGAAGATGCATTTCTTCACCTTGACAAAGCCGATGATAGCGTAGTAGCTAATTTCGCGCTATTCTTCGCACTTCATCTTACTTCCTTTTTCGGATTCAGGCTAAGTGATAATTATTCCGCACATAATAATATCCTCGATCTGCAGGAAGGGAATTTTGTAGCAGATCGTCCACTGCATCCGCACTTCCTAGAAGGGCGTGATAGCTATACTACCTCACAACTTTTGAAGGTAATGCAACCTTACGAACTTGATCAGATTAAACTTAATCATGACTTTCGCCGGAACTTATTAATTGCTTACCAAAATTTTTACGCCTTGCATATTGAAAATTTTGGCATAATGAAAACACTGCCTGTTTTACAGGCTTTGCTTTCATAATTTATTTGATATCATAAAGGTATAAACGTTGATATTATATACTTCCAATTATAGTATTCTTCCTGAAACAGAACCAGCTGTTATGTGTTGATTGACTATACTGCTAATTAGCACAACCCCAGGGCGCTTCCCGGTATCAAAACTTCCAATTGTATTACTCATACCCAAAGCCCTGGCGCCGTTGAAAGTTGCCCATTGTAATATTTCAGATAATGGGATACCGGGAAATTCCTGGTGGACTGTTTTTATCTCTTCCAATATACTCAAGTGGTTATTACTAGCATAGCTATCGGTGCCAAGGGTTATCATACAATGATGCTTCCTGAAAAGTTCTATCGGTGGATGAGTTGATTGAATATACCTGTTCGCATTTATGCAGATGCAGAAATAAATTTTGGCTGACAAATTCTTATCATGTAGAAATAATAAATCATCTTCACCCGTAAAGGTGTTATGCACGAGTATGATACCTGCCACTTTATTTAACCAGGGCAGATAGGTTTGTAAACTGCTTTTGCCACTCGGTATAAAAGAACCTGCATCTATGTTAAGGTCTTTGAATAATTTAAATAGTCCTCCTGATTTATTTAGATACAATTCATTCTCCGCGTCGGACTCCTGGTTGTGAATAGTAATTATTTGTTTCGCCGACGCATTGTTGATCAGGCTGAATAATTTTTTAGAAACAGAATAGGGCGCATGCGGTGAGATAGCGCTATAGTTAAATACGGATTGGTATCGGCCTTTTAATGGAAGCTCCTTATTAAATTCATTAAGGATATTATCCATATAATTTATCCTGGCTTCCGCGTCCTGTTCTTTGAAACCTGTCACTTCCAAAAAATTAAACCAGTTTATTTTACTGTTCTTTTTTACCTGGATCGAATCTGTTGTATTGCAAATATCTCCCACAGCTATAATTCCAGCTCTATACATTTCTTCGTCAGCAAGTTGCATTGCGTATAAAATTTCTTCAGCCTTGAAATTCCTTTTATTGATTACGGTTGTTAAAAATTCGATAAGACCCTTACCTGCCGGGATCGTCCCCTTCATATGACTGAGTTCAATGTGGCAATGGGTATTAACAAATGCTGGCGAAATTACACCTTCAAATACCTCAATGTTATCACCTGCTTCTTCAGCAGTTGAAATACCTGTAACAGTGCCATCCTCTTCGGTAATTAATACTGCCGATGTTAATAATTCCTGACCGGTAAACAAATAATCTGCTTTAAATTTTCTTATGCCCATGTAATGTTTGAATGAGTTAATTTGTGCATCTATCCATCAGGTTAGCAGCCGTCAGTCATCAACTGATGCTTATATTTAGTACAATCCTTATATAGCAGGATATAAATTCAAAGATATATTTATATAGGTAGCTGATAGCTTTCAAAAATTATTAAACATGTTAGACAGATTAGAAGCCATCAAAGCCAAATACGATGATATGGGTGTAGCACTTGCCAATCCCCAGATTGTAAACGACAACCGTAAATTTGGGCAAATGAGCAAAGAGTACAACAACCTGGAGAAAATAGTGCAGGCTTATTCAGCATATAAGCGATTGTTAAGCGATATAGATTTCAACAGAGAAGCCCTTATGGGCGAAGATGAAGAACTACGCGACCTGGCCAAGATGGAGACGACCGATCTTGACGAAAAGAAAGAAAAGCTTGAAGCGGAAATACGCAAATTATTAATACCCAAAGATCCGCAGGATGAAAAAAATGCCATCCTGGAAATCCGTGCCGGAACAGGTGGTGATGAAGCAAGTTTATTTTCCGGCAACCTGCTTAATATGTATTTACGCTATTGCACCTCAAAGGGATGGAAGACCGCTATCTTAAGTGAAAGTGAAGGCACCGTTGGTGGTTATAAAGAAGTACAGGTAGAAGTAACCGGCGAAGATGTTTATGGTACCTTAAAATTCGAAAGTGGAGTGCACCGCGTTCAGCGAGTACCAGATACTGAGGCTAGTGGCCGTGTGCATACATCGGCTTCTACAGTAGCGGTTATGCCGGAAGCAGAAGAAGTTGATGTTGAAGTAAAAGAAAGTGATGTAAAAATGGAAACCTCCCGCAGTGGCGGCGCCGGTGGTCAGAATGTTAATAAGGTAGAAACCAAAGTAATGCTTACCCACATTCCAACAGGACTTGTTGTTATTTGTCAGACAGAGCGTAGCCAACTGGGCAACAGGGAAAAGGCTATGACGATGTTGAGATCAAGGTTATATGAAGCGCAAGTGCGTAAACAGGAGGAAGAAATTTCAAGGCACCGTAAAAGTCTGGTAAGTACCGGTGACAGAAGCGCCAAGATCAGAACTTATAATTATCCTCAGGGCAGGGTGACAGATCACAGGATTGGATTGACCATTTATAATTTAAATGCTGTGTTAAACGGAGAGATCAGCGAGTTTATTGATGCCCTTCAATTCGCTGAAAATGCTGAAAAAATGACGAAACAAACGTAATTAACAACATCACATTAAACTAATTAAAAGTATATACTTCATATGATGGCATTTGATTTGATACATTACTTTTACAAATAATACTCTACTTCGACTTTCAATAGTAGTCAAGTCTCTCATAAGCAGTTAGTTTTGGTTACGGCCCCTGTTTCAACAGGGGCCTTCTTATTATTTAATTATCATTAAATCATCATTATGTTTTGCACTGAGCTTAAAGGAGAATTATTATTATATCACGTATTCAGCATTAAACACTAGCCAGGTAAATTGAAAACCAATTACGGGGAAAGTTTTCCTCCTCCTCACAATAATAATTTCACATTACATATCCCATAAGCTATAGCTGCGCTAAGTATGTCTGCTATTATATCGCCCTGATCGAAGCTGCGATTTGGGATATAATACTTTTGAATGTATTCTATGATGATACCATTAAATGATGCCAATAAAAACACTGAAAAAAAAATACTTTTTAACTGCTGCGATAAGGAATTTCTTAAATAGAAATAGAAGCACCACAAGCCTACAAGCGTCCCAAAAATTATAACGTGCGCTATTTTATCAAGATTAGGTATGTTTAAAATACCTTCTGTATTTGGTAGCGTTGAACCAGGAAGGCATAATAAAACCTGTATGAAGACGGTCCAGGCTATTGGAATAAATAGCTTACCAAAATATTTTTTCAAAAATGGTTGTTTATTCTCAAATCTAATTCATTTAATAACACGGGAGATAGCTTAACTAGGTTTTTACATTACCTAGTACATACATTTGTTCCATGGTTGGAGAAGAGCTTCCCCCTGTATTCTCCAGGGTGATAGCAAAAGCCTGGGCATTAGGTATATTCTTCATCTTTACAAATGATGATTCCGTACCAGTATCAAATACTCCTGCATCTACCGGTTTACCATCAACCAGCGCCCATAGCTGGTACTGCTTGCCAGGTGCGGGCTGAGGCATATTATTAACTAGCAGGTAAACTTCTTTATTACCCTGGTTCCAGTAAACAGTAGCAAGACTGTTACGGGCCGGGCTTGTAGGTACATTAGTGCCGGGTAATTTTACAATTGTTAATTGGGGATCTTTTAAAATCGCAAGATCATTTTGAAAAATTTGCAGCCTCGCCTCTAAAACCTTATTACTAGCTGCCATTTGTTGCTGACTTGCTACCAGGTTATTATAAAGCGCCAGGTAGTTCTTACTCCGGTTGAAGAAATAAAGATTTAGAATCGCGCTTGCTATAAAAAGAATAAGCGAAGCCGCAACGGCCAGGCGCATCATGCGTAAATATTTTACTGCTTTATCAGCCTGTTCCTCTGTATTGATATTTTTTGAAAATGGAATTACGCGGGAAGAAGATTTAGATATTTCAGTTTCAATTTCTGCAAAAATTCTACCCTGCAATTCTTCAGGGGGTTTATTAAGATTTGAAAAAGCCAGTTGTTCAAGTAATATTTCGAATTCATTGCGCGCGATTCTAACCTCATCATGTGCAATACACATGCTTTCAAACTCAGCCTTTTCCGTAGCATCTGCCAGGCCCAACACATAGCTTTCAACTATGCCACTCGATATGTATTCCTTAATATTCACTTTAGATGTTCTCTGAGTTGTATCAATGCGGTACGAATTCTTGTTTTAACAGTCCCTAATGGTATTTCTTCGATTTCAGCAATTTCTTCGTGTGTATAACCTTTAAAATATGCCAGGTCAATCAAGACCCTTGATTCTGCTTTTAATTTTAATAATATTTTCTTTAATCCAATATTGTCAGTATTTAATTGTGTTGAATGTCTTGCGATATCTAACTCTTGTGTTTCAGGAAATTGCTGGTTTTTTTTGCTATTCTGGTATGCCTTGGATCGCAGGAAATCAATAGAAGCATTTCTGGCAATATTTAACATCCAGGTAAAAAGCCGGCCTTTTGACTGGTCATAACTTTCAATCTTCCGCCAGATATTGATAAACACTTCCTGAAGTACATCATTGGCTAATTCCTGATCAGGGATTATTTGCTGGACAATAGTGTAAAGGGCTGCCGAGTAATTATTATACAGGTAGCTAAAAGACTGGTTGTCCCGGCCTTTCAACATCATTACTAATTCTGATTCAGTATATGTTGGAGTGGTTCCCAAAAATTCAGTGTAATTGTGGTCTAAATATAGTGATAAAATATTTTGATTTCCATAACCACACATTTACATACGAGATTACCATTGTTGTAGTTTTTATTAAGGAAGAAACTGGTGTGGTTTTAACCTACGATCGTTTTATAGGAGGAAGAATCCATTAACCTTTCCACGTCTGCAATATCGGTAACGGTCATCTTAATCATCCAGCCGTCGCCATAAGGATCGGTATTAATAAGTTCAGGTGAGGTTGTCAATTTAGGATTCACTTCATTTACAGTCCCAGCTACGGGCAGGTATAAATCGCTTACTGTTTTTACAGCTTCAATAGTACCAAATATAGCTTCAGCATCCAGTAATTTACTGATAGATTCTATTTCAACGTAAACAATATCTCCTAATTCACTCTGCGCAAAATCAGTTATTCCTATAGTAGCTATATTTCCTTCCAGGCGAATCCATTCATGGTCTTTTGTGTAATGTAAGTTATCAGGTAAATTCATAAAGATATATTTGATGAGTACAAAGATTAGTAAATTATTGATTATTGCTGAATAATTATTCAGTTCACTTTCTTTTATACAGGTATTTTTTGATGAGTAGCGGTGGTAACGTTGTGTATCATTAATCGCTATCTCCTTTTTACCAGGAATGCTTTTAAGATCCTCACATCGTTTAGTGGTTTGTCGCCACCCATTTTTCCTGATGTTGGTTCTGCGGCGATACTGTCTACGACCTGAAGGCCTTTTATAACGGATCCAAACACCGTATAACTCATATCGAGGTGTGGCGCTCCGCCAGTTACTTTATAAACATTACGATGTTGTAAAGGAATTTTCCTGCCTTTTAATCTTGCTGTTTCAATAGAATCAAGTTGCGTGTCAGTAAAAGTTTTACCCTGAATAATATAAAACTGACTACCACTACTGGCTTTAAGTGGATTTACTTCATCCCCTGTTCTTGCCGCGGCAATCATTCCTTTCTTATGAAATAAGGAAGGAACGAATTCAGCCGGTATAGTATAAGCGACCTTTTCACTCATTTGGTTTAATGCCTGGGCTGTATTCTTAGTGGCAGGAATACCCGCCTGTATCATAAAGTTTTGAATTACCCGGTGAAATAATATGCTATCATAGAAATGTTGCCTGACAAGCTTCAAAAAGTTGTCGCGGTGAAGCGGAGTAGCATCAGATAGTCTTATGATCATTGTTCCGTGGTCAGTGATTATTTCCACATCTTTCTTAAGATCTTGCCTTCTTAAGCCATTGGCGAGTTTCGGATTGCACGACACAATTAAAAGCAGCAGGGAAATAATTAGCGCAGGTTTGAACATAAAAGTTATCATTAATGCTTTGCTGTCAATTCGCAATCACACCTTGCTTATAAATATTGGAGGAATTCTGACTAACATTTAACCGTTCATCAAACAAATTCCTTTTGCCCGAAATAAAGCAACACATGATCTTTTAGAAAATTCTCCTGCTGAATTATATTCATCACCGGCATAGATTTCAGTTGTTTAAAGTGAGGCCACCCATCAATATCGGCTCCTTCGCACTGGTAATAGCCGCTTTGAGAAAGTAAGGCACAAACGGCAATATGTATAAGATCCTGTTTCTGTTCCTTAGTAAATTTAGCGCGGATATCTCCCAGTTCCTGGATGCCGATAAGAAAAAGAATGGTTTCAAGATCAGGCTTCTTTCCAAATCGGTCCACCATCTTTGCTTCAAGGTTCCACCACCTCGTCTGTAAATCATCTTGTGCTTGCATAAAGCAAAGATAAGCCAGTTCAAAGTTCAAGATGCAATGTTCACCGCCCTGGCCATTAAAATATAGCAGTTCCAGCCAGGTAATGATTTTAGCGCCGTATATTTCCCGGCGGTAATAAAATCTCACTAGTTTTGCACAAATTTTTAAAAGATGTTACAGGTGCCATTTATTCGTCAGTATGTAGATTTGGTAAAAGAGAGACTGACTTTCAGAGGATTCAGCAAGGTTGACCTTATTGATGAAGTGGTTAGTTTAGATGACCAGCGAAAGAAGCTTCAATTCGAAAAGGATGAATTACTTGCCAAAGTCAACAGTATTTCAAAAGAGATTGGTGCGCTGATGAAAGCAGGAGATAATGCAACAGCGGAGAATAAAAAAGCGGAGGTTACTATCATACGTGAAAAATTAAATGATGTAGAAAGCCTAAGCAAAATAGAAAAAGCTATTCACAATATTTTATTGCAGATACCGAATCTTCCTTCTGATAAAGTTCCCCCGGGAACGACACCTGAAGAGAATGAAGTTATAAGAGAAGAAGGAATCAGGCCCAGTCTATATCCTGGGGCGGTGCCACATTGGGATCTCGCGAAAAAATATAATTTGATTGATTTTGACCTGGGAAATAAAATTACTGGCAGCGGGTTTCCCGTTTATAGAAACAAAGGCGCGAAACTTCAGCGTGCGCTGATACAATACTTTCTTGATTATAATGTTTCCGCAGGCTATATGGAATATTCACCTCCATTCCTTGTCAATGAAACTTCTGCGTATGGCACCGGGCAATTGCCGGACAAAGAAGGCCAGATGTATCATGCTACAGCGGATAATTTATTTTTGATACCTACCGCTGAAGTCCCTCTCACTAACATTTACCGCGATGAAATTTTAAAAGACTCAACCTTGCCTGTAAAAATGACAGCATACACACCATGCTTTCGACGTGAAGCTGGTAGTTATGGAAAAGATGTACGTGGTTTGAACCGGTTACATCAATTCGATAAGGTAGAAGTAGTACAATTGGTTCACCCTGAAAAAAGTTATGAGACGCTGGAAGAAATGGTATGTCATGTTGAAAAATTACTACAATCATTGAATTTACCTTATCGCATCCTGAAGCTTTGTGGTGGAGACATGGGATTTACTGCAGCGCTCACTTATGATTTTGAAGTATACAGCGCTGCTCAGGAAAAATGGCTTGAAGTAAGTTCTGTTTCTAATTTCGAATCTTACCAGACTAACCGGATGAAGATTCGTTATAAGGATGCTAATGGTAAATCTCAACTGCTTCATTCGTTGAATGGCAGTTCCCTTGCACTACCCCGTATTGTTGCAAGCCTGCTTGAAAATAATCAAACGGAAACAGGTGTTGAATTACCGGCTGTACTTCATAGTTATTTTGGAGTAGCTTCCATTAAGTTATAATTTATTATAAAGATGCTTCACTTTAATATTGAGTCATAACTATTTAGGGTCTTTAATATGATTGAGTCTCAAAAATGCCGGCGGGTTATTCTCAATAATGGCTTCCGTAGATTGTGTAACCATTTAACAAACATTAAAAATATCGTCTAATATCTTAATCAGGATCTTAAGTGTGCTTCTCCCTACAAAAAATGCCCTCTCAATTTGAGAGGGCATTTTTATAATAAGTATTCGGGATATTATCTAGTAACCCTGTTTGGCGGTACCTTCTTTGATAGCGGCTAAGGCTTTTGCTTCACTTAACATTGTTGTAAGCTTGTTACCCTTACCATCGTTTCCCTGTGCCATATAGCCACCACGGGAGGTTTTAGTTATCACTGCATCTTTCATAGTTACATTTTTTTCCTTCGTTTTAACATTGTATGCTGTGATCGTTGTGTCATTAGACATAAGTGTAGAATTTTAATGATTAGTATTTATTCGTTGCCGAGGTTTAATCCACTGATAAAATTATCAATAAAAATAATGAATTTATCAGTCAACAGATTAAAAAATGCTAAATTAACCAAAAACAATAGTTAATATAGGGGTAATTGAGTATTGAATAAGACGGGTTTGCTCCCGAAATATATTACATCTTCTTAGATATCAAGTCTTGCATATTTAGCGTGACTTTCAATAAAGTCGCGGCGGGGAGCAACTTCGTCACCCATGAGCATACTAAAAACAAGATCAGCGGCAACAGCGCTTTCAATAGTAACCTGCTTCAAAGTTCGTGTTGCAGGATTCATAGTAGTATCCCATAACTGTTGTGCATTCATCTCTCCCAAACCTTTATAGCGCTGAATAGTAACACTGTCTTCTTTACCAGCGGCAAATTTTTCTATCCAGGCTTTACGTTGTTCTTCGGTCCAGGCGTATGCTTGGTCTTTTCCTTTTTTTACAAGATAGAGAGGAGGCTGCGCGATGAACACATATCCCTGTTGAACCAACTCTTTCATATACCGGAATATGAAAGTGAGAATAAGGGTAGCGATATGACTGCCATCTACATCAGCATCGGTCATAATGATGAGTTTATGATAACGCAGTTTTTGAATATTCAGCGCTTTAGGATCTTCCGGGGTGCCTACCGTAACACCCAGGGCGGTGTACATATTGCGAATTTCTTCGTTCTCATATATCTTATGTTCAAGTGCTTTTTCAACGTTAAGGATCTTGCCCCGCAACGGTAATATTGCCTGAAAACTTCTATCCCGGCCTTGTTTAGCCGTACCGCCGGCCGAATCTCCCTCTACCAAATACAATTCACATCGATCCGGATCTCTTTCTGAGCAGTCGGCTAGTTTACCAGGCAAGCCGCCGCCACTCAATACAGTCTTACGTTGAACAAGCTCTCTTGCTTTTTTAGCAGCGACACGCGCCTGTGCGGCCAAAATAACTTTAGATATTATATTTTTTGACTCACGTGGATTTTCTTCGAGGTAAGCTTCCAGGGCGCGGGCTACTGTAGTTTCTACAACACCGCTTACTTCATTGTTTCCTAACTTAGTTTTTGTTTGTCCTTCGAACTGAGGCTCAGGAACCTTAACCGAAATAATAGCGCTTAAGCCTTCCCGGAAGTCATCACCCTCGATTTCAACTTTGGCTTTTTCAAACAACCCCTGCTTATCACCATAACTTTTAAAAACCCTTGTAAGAGCTCTTCTAAAACCGGTGACATGCGTGCCGCCTTCAATAGTGTTAATGTTGTTTACATAGGAAAAGATGTGCTCTTTGAAATCGTCATTGTAAGTAAGTGCCACTTCAACGGCCACATTACTTGCGGCATCATGAGCTTCTACAAACAGTGTATTCGGGATCAGCGAATTTCGTTTTGCCGTCTTATCGAGCATTTCAACAAATTCCACGATACCACCTTCGCTGTAAAAAAGCTTAGAGTAAGTATTACCTTCTTCGTCTTTTTCCCGATCGTCATTTAAAGTTATATTAATACGGCGGTTGAGATAAGACAGTTCCCTTATTCTTCCTTCCAGGATCTCCCGATTATATTCACTTACAATAAAGATGGAGTAATCAGGCCAGAAGTGAACGTAGGTTCCGGTTTTATCGCTTAAGCCAATTTCCCGCACCGGGTACTGGGGAATGCCGATATGGTATTCCTGTTCGAACATTTTACCATCCCGCTCAACAACTACTAGGCATTTAGTGCTTAAGGCGTTTACACAACTAACGCCAACTCCGTGTAAACCACCTGATACCTTATAAGTATTTTTGTCAAACTTGCCGCCAGCGTGTAACACTGTCATCACAACTTCCAGCGCAGAGCGTTTTTCTTTTTGATTGATTCCGGTTGGAATACCCCGGCCATCATCCTGCACACTAATGGAGTTATCTGTATGTATTGTAACGGTTATATTTTTGCAATAACCTGCAAGGGCTTCGTCAATTGAGTTATCAATAACTTCATATACCAGGTGATGTAAGCCTTTTACACCCACATCGCCGATATACATAGCCGGGCGTTTACGAACTGCCTCTAGCCCCTCTAAAACCTGGATACTGTCTGCCCCATAGTCGCTAATGGCTGGCTCTAAAATTTCGCCGGTTGCTGTACTCATTATTTACTTATAAATTGTTGGTTTATAATTATTCATCAATCGTGTAAATGTACTATAATTAAGCCCTTCAGCCAATTCGAAGATACCGCAAAATACAGTTTTATCATTTCATAAAAATACGCTGACTGATGTACAATCAGGTGCCTGATATCACTAGTGATGTTATACTGATAACATTACAAATTCGTGACATAAACGTATGAAACATATTACTTAAATTTGCCGACTTATGCATGAACCTTTAGATATACTATCTCTTGCTTACAAGCAACCTGTGATGTATAACGAATTGGCGTTGGTACAGGAAAGAGAGCAACAGATTCCCGGCTCGGTACAATATTTCATTAAACGTTATCAAAAGCATCCGCAGCGTAATTTTGATGAGGCTGGCATGATGATCTATCATTATAAAAAAAATGAGCTTAAGGAAAATTACCTTGAGTTGCGATTCTGTATTGCCGGAAACGTTTATTGCAAAGAAAGCACTGTTTGCTGTGATATGTGCAGAGGTGAATCTTCACGAAATTGCAGTGAAAGGGTTGACACTGTGGACGTATTGAGTTTCCAATTTTCAACTGTTCATCTGTCACAATTTGTGAAACCCTTAAAACTTAGTGATACACTAACCAACGACATCTTACATTTCAATCATAAATCTTCTTTTACAAAAATCCTTCCTTTATGTGGAAGAACCCGCATGGTGCTGGAAGGCTTGCTGAATCATACTTACAAGGATAGTTTGGAAAACATTTATATCAACGCACAAACGCAGATGCTGTTATTGTTCAGCCTTGAATGTATGGTTGGTGAAAAAGAAGTGGAGCGTTTTTCATGCAGGTTTCTTTCTAATGAAGATGATAGGGCAAAGATATCCAGGGCGCGTGAAATATTATTGCTGCATATCGGTGAACCCATCACTATAAAAGAACTGAGTCGTAAAGTAGCTATCAACGAATGTTACCTTAAGAAAGGATTTAAAGAAATGTTTGGCACTACCATTTTTGATTTCTACCAGAGTCAGCGTATGGAACATGCGAGGTATCTTCTTTATGAAAAGGGCCTTAGCGTAACCGATGTTTCTATGCTGCTGGGTTATTCTTCCATCTCTCACTTTTCAACAGCCTTTAAAAAGCATACCGGATTAAAACCATGCGAGTTATTGTTCCATTGATTATTTTTTAAAGAAGTCTTCAGTAGCGTTAATCGTTTCGTTAAGGTCATCATACGAAAGCGCGTTATTAAGGAACCAGCTTTCATAAGCAGATGGCGGAAGATAGATTCCTTTATCGAGCATGTGATGAAAGAACTTATTAAAAAGCGGGATATCCGCAGCTGATGCTGTAGTTAAATCAATAATGTCGTGATCGCTGAAGTGAACGCTCATCATACTTCCCAGCTGATTTACCCGGTACGGAATATGCTGAGCCTGCAAAACTTTACTGATCCCCTCTTTAAGATAATGTCCTTTTGCATCCAGCTCAGTATAGATATGCCAGTTTTCTTTTAGTTCCTTTAATAATGTATAACCAGCTGTCATAGCAATGGGATTACCGCTTAATGTACCTGCCTGGTACACTTTACCTAACGGGGCAATCCATTCCATGATTTCTTTTCTGCCACCGAATGCGCCTACAGGTAGTCCGCCGCCTATTACTTTTCCATAAGTTACCAGGTCTGCGTTTATATTTAACCGTTGCTGCGCGCCACCTGGTGCCAAACGAAACCCTGTCATCACTTCATCCAGTATTAAAACAATTCCTTCTCTGTTACATATCGTCCTTAGCCCTTCAAGATATCCCTGTAATGGAATAACGCAGCCCATGTTTCCTGCCACGGGTTCTATGATGATAGCCGCTATTTCTCGTTTGTTAAGTTTAACCAATGCTTCCACAGCTTCCAGGTCGTTGTAAGGAGCGGTGAGCGTATCGGCTGATACGCCGGCAGTAACACCGGGAACAATTTGAATATTCAGGGTAGCCATACCGCTTCCGCCTTTCACAAGAAAAGCATCCGCATGACCATGATAACAACCTTCGAACTTTATAAATTTGTTGCGGCCGGTAAATCCCCTGGCAAGACGAAGGGCGCTCATGCAAGCTTCTGTTCCGCTGTTAACCATGCGGATAAGATCTACATTAGGAACCATGCTTTTTATCAATTCAGCCATTTCAATCTCTAATTCCGTAGGCGCGCCAAAGGAGGTCGATTCCAGCGCCTTTTGAGTAATGGCTTTTGTAATGGGTTCGTACGCATGCCCCAATATCATTGGGCCCCATGAACTGATATAGTCAATATACCTTCTGCCATCTGCATCGTACAGGTATGCTCCGTTTGCACTTTTTATAAATACCGGTGTTCCGCCAACGCTTTTAAAAGCGCGAACGGGCGAATTGACGCCACCGGGAATTGATTCCTGCGCACGTTTAAAAAGTTCTTTACTACGTGAATACATAACCTAAGTTGAATTATTGAAATTTATAGCAATCGTCCCGTAATAACCCTGTCCATTATAATCAACCATTTATCAGCACCGCGGCATCTTTTGCAAAATATGTCGCGATCATATCCGCTCCTGCTCTTTTAATAGCGGTGAGTGTTTCAAGGATTGCTTTGCTTTCATCCAGCCAGCCCATTTTTGCAGCGGCTTTGATCATCGCGTATTCTCCGCTGATATTGTAAGCGCTAACTGGTATGGTTACGTTATTTTTTATATCGCGGATAATGTCCAGGTAAGCCAGTGCAGGCTTTATCATTACTATATCAGCGCCTTCTTCAATATCGATCAGCGTTTCTTTTAGGGCTTCCGTACGGTTGGCATAATCCATCTGGTATGATTTCTTATCGCCAAAACCAGGGGCGCTATCCAATGCGTCTCTGAAAGGACCATAGAAGCAGGATGCATACTTAGCGCTGTAACTCATGATGCCTGTCTTGGTAAAATTCGATTCTTCCAAGGCGCAGCGGATAGCGCCTACGCGGCCATCCATCATATCACTGGGCGCCACAAAATCAGCACCGGCTTCAGCGTGACTAACACTCATTTTTGCCAGCACCTCAACAGTCGCATCATTCACAATTTCATTTCGCTCAACAATGCCATCATGCCCGTAAGAAGAAAAAGGATCTAAGGCTACATCAGTCATAATCAGCATTTCAGGACAAGCATCTTTGATGGCACGTACACTTCGTTGCATAAGACCAGCAGCATTGACCGCTTCGGTTCCTTTGTTATCCTTTAATTCATCTTTACATTTAACAAAAATCAATACCGACTTTAATCCCAGCGACCAGAGTTCCTTCACTTCTTTCACAGTGTTGTCCAAGCTTCTGCGATAGTAGTTGGGCATAGACGCTATTTCTTCCTTTACATTTTCCCCTTCAACAATAAAAAGCGGTACAATAAAATCATTTGTGGTAAGCAAGGTTTCAGCGACCAATGCCCTTATCGCCGGTGACTGGCGCAGGATGCGATTTCTTTTATGTAATATCATTATAAATTTTCTGGTTCACTGATTAGTAATTCATTCTTCATGTATCCAATCCCGGGGTCTTAAATATTCAATTAATTCCGCTTCCCTGCTGCCAGGTACAGGCTGATGATTGTATTCCCATCTTGCCCTCGGTGGAAGACTCATTAAAATACTTTCTGTTCTGCCGTTTGTCTTAAGTCCGAACAAAGTGCCGCGGTCATGAATAAGGTTAAATTCTACATAACGTCCGCGTCTAATCTCCTGCCATTTTTTTTCGTGTTCACCGAAAGGCAGGTCTTTCCTTTTCACTACAATAGGAGTGTAGGTGTTAAGAAAACAATTGCCATTAGCCTGTTGTAACGCGAGTAATTGTTTTGCCTCCTCCTCATTTTTTGGCCTGAGATAATCATAAAAAATCCCGCCGATTCCCCGGGCTTCATCATTGCGGTGTGTATTTACAAAATATCCATCGCAATGCTGTTTGTATTTGGGATATAGATCATCACCAAATTTATCAAGCATGTTCTTCAACGTATTATGAAAATGTTTTCCATCTTCTTTGAATATATAATGCGGAGTAAGGTCTGAGCCACCCCCAAACCAGCTATCAATTTTATTTCCATCTGCATCATACATTTCAAAATAACGCCAGTTAGCGTGAACAGTCGGAACAAATGGATTTAGAGGATGAATGACCAACGATAATCCACATGCGAAGAAGTTATTTTCACTAACGGCAAAAGCCTGTTGCATCGTCTCCGGTAGCTTACCCTGAACCATAGATATGTTAACACCACCTTTTTCAAATACATTGCCATCGGATATCACCCTTGATATTCCACCACCGCCTTCCGGTCTTTCCCATTTGTCTTCGATAAAAAAAGCTTTCCCATCAATTTTTTCCAGCGATCTGCAGATAGTATTCTGCAACGATATAACATAGTTTGAAAAGGATTCTTTGATACTCATTCAACATCACTTAATGTACAACTAAAGAATATTCTTTAACGGCGTCTACAAAAGCCCGTGCATGATCAACAGGAACATTAGGTAGTATGCCATGACCCAGGTTAGCGATATAACGTTGTGTGCCGAAGGCATCAATCATTT
>Ga0123338_10000090_pt1 | contig 95020 bp, 79 predicted proteins | sample grotaG_FD_89793 | JGI IMG/M metagenome (GOLD analysis project Ga0123338, IMG submission 89793) | Glacier valley bacterial and archeal communities from Borup Fiord, Nunavut, Canada, to study Microbial Dark Matter (Phase II) -... | ecosystem: Environmental > Aquatic > Freshwater > Ice > Glacier ... | reverse complement strand
CGAATTTGCGGGGTTGAACCGACTCTGCTACCCCATTCTAGGGGGAGCTGTTGCAAACGACACCACAGCGACATGGGCCGCGCGCGCCGACAGGCCGAGGCGGAGGAGACGGCGGGGACGGCAAAGGTGCCGGCGCCGACGGGCGTGCCATCCGCCGCATCCTGGTCGTCGACGACGAAGAGAGTCTTCGTCACATGCTGGTGGTGTTGTTGAAGCGCGAAGGCTACGAGGCGACCGCGGTGTCGTCGGGGACGCAGGCCTTGGCCGAGCTCGGGCAGGCCACCTACGACGTGGTGATCTCCGACATTCGCATGCCGGAGCTGAGTGGGCTCGAGCTCGTCGACGAGATTCACCGTCGAGGATTGCCTCTGACGGTGGTGTTGATGACCGCGTTCGGTTCGGTCGACGTCGCCATCGAGGCCATGAAGCGTGGCGCCTACGATTACATTTCAAAGCCGTTCCGCCCCGACGAGATCGTGCTGGTCCTCAAGAAGGCCGAAGAGCGCGAGCGGTTGTTTCGCGAGAACGCGTCGCTGCGTGAAGCGCTCGAGGAGCGACGGGCGCAAGAGAAGGCGGGACCGGCGGGCATCATCACGAGTGGCAGTGGGCGGATGGATGCCGTGCTCAAGACGGTGCGCAAGATCGCCGAGTACAAGACGACCGTGCTCATCAATGGCGAGAGTGGGACGGGCAAAGAGCTCGTTGCGCGCGCCATTCATGAACAGTCGCCGCGGGCGTCGGGGCCGTTCGTCGCCGTGAACTGTGGCGCGATTCCCGAGTCGCTGATCGAGAGTGAGCTGTTCGGGCACAAGAAGGGCGCGTTTACCGACGCCATTCGCGACAAGCGCGGGCTTTTTGCCGAGGCCTCCGGTGGCACGTTGTTTCTCGACGAGATCGGCGAGCTGCCGCTCGGACTACAAGTGAAGCTGTTGCGCGTGCTGCAAGAGCAAGTGGTGCGCGCCGTCGGTGGCGTCGAGGATGAAAAAGTCGACGTGCGTGTCGTCGCTGCGACGGTGCGCGATCTCGCCGAGGAGGCCAAGGCGGGGCGCTTCCGCGAGGATCTCTACTACCGGCTCAATGTGATCTTGGTGGTGTTGCCGCCGCTGCGTGAGCGACGCGAAGACATTCCGTTGCTCGTCGAGCATTTCATTCGGCGCACCAACGTGAAGCTGGGTACGCACGTCGAGGGTGCGACGCCGGAGGCGTTGAAGCGCCTGATTGAGTATCGCTGGCCTGGCAACGTGCGCGAGCTCGAGAACACGATCGAGCGGGCCATGGTGCTGGCCGACGGTGTGCGCGTCGACGTCGAAGGACTGCCGGACAAGCTGCGCGAGACCCAGGACAAGATTCGTCAGACACTCGAGGCGGGTGAGCTGTCGATCAAGAAGACCACCCGGATCATCGAGGAAGAGCTGATTCGGCGAGCGCTGAAACAGACCAATGGAAATCGGACTAATGCCTCAAAATTACTTGAGATTTCACATAGGGCCTTGCTGTACAAGCTGAAGGACTACGGCATTCACGATTTGTAGCCGGAACTAAAGTTAGGCAGAAAATTTGACGGGGTATGGGTAGGTAGTAGGATGTAGGTCGGAGTAAGTTTCGGCACTACTTAATTAAGTATCTTTGTCGATTCTCTTGACCCTGAGGAGGAGCGCGGCCCATCATACGTCGTCTCGAGGAGCACACGAGCCGAACCGATGGACGCCCACAAAAACGAAGACGCCCTGCTCGAAACTGAGCGCACTGCTACGCGGCCCACAGCCGTGGTTGCAAGTGTCGGCGTGGAACCTGAGACCCAAGTTGGAGGGGTCAAGAAGGAGGCGTCCAAGGTAGCGCAAGTCGCACGACCGCAGTCTGAAAAGCGGAAGCCGCCCAAGAACAACGTCCGGAAGTTGCGTACCGAACGGATGATGTCGAAGGCGGAGCTGGCCAGGCGAGCGGGTATCTCGGTGCTGACGGTGGACCGAGTCGAGCGCGGCATGAGTTGCCGGATGGATACCAAGCGGAAAATTTTGGAGGCACTCGGCCTCAAACCCCAAGACCGCGTGATGGTCTTTGGGGACGCGGAGCCTGACGAGGACTAGGCGTGCCAGTTGATGGCCCGCCGGAAAGAACGGCGCGGCCATGGCGAAGAACTGCATCGGACTAGACCTGGGATCGAGCGCGGTCAAGGTCACGCAGGTCAAAGTAGGACGCGGCGGCGCAATTCAGCTCGTCAACTTCGGCATCGAGCCGGTGCCGCCTGACACCATCGTCGACGGTGCCATCCTCAATCACTCCGGCGTCGTGGACGCCATTCGCGCAATTTTCCAGCGGCTGAAGATCAAGCAGAAGGAGGTCGCGGTCGCGATCTCCGGCAATGCGGTGATCATCAAGAAGATCTATGTCCCGGCCATGACTCCAGAAGAGCTGGAGGAACAGGTGCCTTGGGAAGCCGAGCATCACATCCCGTTCAACAAGAAGGATGTCGAGATCGATTATCAGGCCCTCGGCGGTCGCAATGCCGCGGGTCAGATGGAGCTGTTGTTGGTCGCGGCCAAGAAAGAAGTCGTGGCCGACTATGCCGCGGTGGCTCGTGAAGCGTCGTTGAATCCGGTGGTCGTGGATGTGGCCGCGTTCGCGGTGCAGAACACGTACGAGGCGACTTACGGCGTGTCGAACGACGTGGTGGCGCTCATCAACATCGGCGCGACGCTTTCGACGATCAACATTTTGGCCAACGGCGGGTCGGCGTTCACGCGCGACGTGACGGCTGGCGGCAATGCGTTCACGGATGACATCAAGCGGCACATGGGCGTTTCGGGCGAAGAGGCCGAGGCGGTCAAAGTCGCGTTCACCGACGGCGAACCGAGCCAGGACATCGGCCGCATCTTGCAGCAGACGGCCAACAGCATGGCCGGTGAGTTTCAGAAGTCGCTCGACTTTTTCTTGTCGTCGCATCCGGACGCCAGCATCTCGCGCATTTATCTGTGCGGTGGCAGCTCGCGGGTCAGCTCGCTGGTGGCGGCGATCGAAGGGCGTGCGCGGGTGCCGGTAGAGGTGATGGATCCGTTCAAGAACATCCAGCGCTCGGCCAACATCGACGCGGCGTTCTTGAAGACCTACGGCGCGCAAGGCGTCGTCTCGTTCGGCCTGGCACTACGCTCGGCCGGGGACAAGTTCGACTAGGAGACGACGATGATCAAAATCAACTTACTCCCGGTCAAGGCGGCCAAGCGGCGCGAGCAAGGGCAGCGTCAGTTGCTCCTTGGCGCGATCATTTTCACGCTGTCGATCGTCGGGCTCATCGTCTTTCACACCACGGCGGAGTCGGAGAAGAGCGATCTCGAAAATGGCAACCGCAGCCTCGAGAAAACCATCGCCGAGCTCAAGCGCGACATCGGTGACTACGATCAGGTGAAGGCCGATCGCGAGCAGCTGTTGCGGCAAAAAGCGGCCATCGCGCAGCTGGAGAACAATCGGTCGGGGCCGGTGTGGATGATGCGTGAGCTGTCGGACACGCTGACGCGCGGTAAAGGGCCGACGTTCAATAAAGAAGAGTACGAGGCGCAGCTGAAGAAAGATCCCAACGCTGGCTTCAACCCCAACTGGGAGTCGAAACGGCTATGGATCTTGTCTTATGAAGAGAAGCAGCACGCGGTGAAGATCCGCGGCGGCGCCAAGGGCGACGAGGACGTGGCCGAGTTCCTGAAGCGGATGAAGCAGTCGGCGTTCTTCACCGAGGTGTACTGGCAGAAGACCGAGCCGCAGTTCGACGCCAAGCTCAACGTCAGCTACGTGACCTTCGACGTCACTTGCAAGGTGAACTACTAATGCAGGCCTTTTTCTCCAGAATCGCGGCGATGCAGCTCGCGGCCAAAGTGGGCGTGCTCATCGGCGCCGTGGCCTTCATCAGCCTCGGGTATTGGTACTTCGTCTACTCCGACATGCAGGAAGACATCGGCAAGCTCCAGCAGAAAAAGACGCGGCTCAACAAAGAGAAAGACGACTACGTCACCCGCAAGAAAGAATATTTGAAATATCTCGAGGAGCGGCAGCAGCTCCTCGACGAGCAGCAGGAAGCGGTGAAGAAGATGCCGTCGGGCGACGACGACGACATCGAGCAGTTCATCGAGAACATGCAGGCGCAGGTGGAGCTGTCGGGGTTGTCGAAGGTGACGTCGACGCGTGACCCGGCGGTGCCGATGGACATGTACGAGCGCATTCCGATCCGGATGTCGCTCGTCGGGCAGTTTCATCAGATCAATCGGTTCTTCAAGAACGTGGGCAAGCTGCCGCGCATCGTCAACATCGAGGATCTGGCGCTGTCGCCGGAGAACGCCAATTCGGGGCTGAACGCGCCGAATTTGTTGAAGGCGACGTTCGTGGCGACCACGTTCAAGTTCATCGAGCGGGGCCGTAAGTCGGTGGGCGCGACCAAGCCGCCGCCGACGGTGGTGAAGTCTGGGGGTGGTAAATGAGCCGCGGGATGGAACGGGCTTGTTTGCTGCTGCTGTTGTTCGGCGCCTGCGGGCCAGACGAGAAGGCGGACGACAAGAAGAAGCCGGGGCGGAGCAATACGGCGGGCGGTGGGCCGGCTCGTCCGGCGCCAGTGGCTACGGCTGCGCCCGTCGCTGCGGGGCCGAAGACGCCGATGCAGCAGTCGAAGGACGCCATCTTGCTGGAAGTGCGGAAGCGTGAGCTGGCCAACGAGGACTTCGTCGAATCGGACATCAATCGTGATCCGTTCCGGTCGTATCTGTCGACGTTTGCGTCGACCGGGCCGGTGATTGGCAAACAGCACAAGATCGTTCTGCAGAAGTTTTCGATCGACGAGCTCAAGCTCGTGGCCATCGTCAGCGGCGACGACGTACCGCCGCGGGCGATGTTTCTCGACCCGGCTGGGATGGGGATGACCGTGGTGCGCGGGGACCATGTGTCGAAGGCAGATGCCTTGGTGACCCGTGTCGCGCCTGACCGCGTCTTCTTTTCTATCGAAGAGGATGCTGGCAGCGGCAAGACGCGGACGGTGGAGCGGGTGGTGGAGCTTCACGCCGGAGAGGTGCAAGCCCAATGAGACTCACAGGAGAATGCATGTATAGCCTTTCGACTCGGGCTCTCGTCGCTGCGACTATGTTGTTCGCAGGGGTGGCTAGGGCGGACTCATTGGTCGTCACCAAGGTGACGGCGCATGTCGAGGGCGCGCAGACGATCGTCACGGTGAACGGCTCGGGGACGCCGAGCTTCACCGTGTATCGGCTCGAGCATCCGTCGCGGCTGGTGGTCGACCTGGCCAACGGTCGGCTGGCGCCGAGCCTGCTGTCGAATGGGCCGGTTGACGTCGATAGCTGGGCCGTTGGGCAGATCGCTGCGGCGCAGTATGCTGACGACAATACCCACACGGCGCGGGTGATGATCGGCTTCAAGCGGCCGGCCAACTACGACGTGCGGGCCAAGGGCCACGATGTGATCGTGACCATCACGGCCGAAGAGCGGCCTCCGGCCGAGCAGCTGGCCCAGCAGTTGATCGGCGAGAAGTCTCGCGTCGAGGAAGCCCGTGGACAGCGGGTCAAGGTCGAGGCCGATCTGCAGGCGGCGGAGCTGGCGGTGGCGACGGCGGAGAAGAAGCGTCGCCTGGCGGAGTCGGCGTTGCAGGCGGCAGAAGACAAGAAACGGGTGACCGAAGCGGCCACGGCCAGCGTCGAGGAACAGCGCAAAGCGGCCGAGGCGGCCACGCGCGACATCGAGAAGAAGCGGCGTGCGGCGGAGGCGGCTTCGGCCGAGGTCGACCAGAAGCGGCATGCGGCGGAGCTGGCCATGGCTGCCGTCGAGAAGAAGCGCGCCGCGGCCGAGGTGGCGGTCAGTGAAGTCGATGGTCGCCGGCGGTTGACCGAGGAGAAACAGCGCAAAGCCGAGGCCGAAGTGCAGCGCCTCGAGCGCGAGCGGATGGAGCTGGCGCAGAAGACGGATAGGTTGCGCTGGCAGACCCAGTCTTTGGAAGCGGCGCGCGAAAAGGCGTTGAAAGCGGCGCGCAGCGACGAGGCGCGGCGGGCGCAGGCCCTCGAAGATGCCAAGCAGGCTGACGAAGATGCGCGGCGTACTGCGGAGCGGTCTCGGCGTGAGGCGGATGAGGCCAAGGCGCGTGCCGAGGCAGCTGCGAAAGAGCTCGGGCGGGTGCTGTTGGCGCGCAAGACGCTGGAGGCCGAGGTCAAGACGCTGAAGGACGAAGCCAGCCGGAGTGGGCAGGCGGCAGCGACGACGAATGCGGAATTGGTGCGGCTGCGGGGCGAGCGCTCGGAAGAACAGAAGCGGCTCGAAAAGCTGCGCACGGAGGCCGAAGCGCGGGTGCTGGCGCGTACCGAAGAGATGAAGCGGCTGGCGGATGCGCAGGCCGAAGAACGCCGTCAAGCGGGTGAGCGCGCTGCCAAGCTGGAGCTCGATCGCCAGACCGCTGAGCGACGGGCGCGGGTGTCGAGTGAGGCCCGCGAGAACGAAGAGAAGAAGGTGCGGGCGCGGGCTGAAGAGGCCGAGCGGCTGGCCAAGGCTGCGGCGGCTGCGCGTTCGTTGAAGTCGGCGGAGGCGGCGGTCAAGCTGGCCGAGTCGCGGGCCAAGGCTGCGGCGGATGCGACTGCGTCGGAGCTCGAGCGGTTGCAGAAGCTGCGCACCGATGCGCGTGCGATGCAGGCGGCTGCCGAGGCTGCGCGGGCCGATGTCGACGGGGCCAAGCGGGAGTCGTCGCAGTTGTTGCTGGCGCAGGAGACCGAGCGGCGCCGGCTGGAAGAGGCGCGCGCCGAGGCTCGCCGTCAGGCGGGCGTGCGGGCCGATGCGGTTCACGAGGCGCAGATCTCGACGGCGTTGGCGTCGCGTTCGCGGGGTGCGCTGGAGTCGGTGGAGAAAGACGCGCGTCGGATCGCGGATGAGCGGGCGCGTGAGGTCAAGCGGCTCGAGGAGGCGCGTGCCGAGGCGCAGTCGGTGTCGAAGCTGCGTGAGGAGTCGTTGCACAAGCTCGATGAGGCGCGTGAGGCTGCGCGCAAGAAGGTGGCGGTCGAAGAGGCGGCGCTGGCCCAGCTGGCGGCGCGTCGCAGCGACGAGGAAAAGCGGCTAAAGGCGGCCGAGGCGTTGCTCGACGAGCGGCAGGCTGCGGAGTCCAAGGTGCGCTCGGAGACCGGGCGTTTGCAGTCCGAAGCGGCGGGCATCGAGGCGCGGGTGGAGAAGGCGCGGGCCGAGCTGGTGCGGCTGCAAGCGGAGAAGAAGGCCGTGGCTGCGCCTGCGTCCATGGCAACGACGTCGCCGGTGGTGGCGCGTCCGATGGTGATGACGCGTCCGGAGCTGCCGGTGGTGAAGCTCGGCCGGGCGGTGGCGGTCAAGAATATCAAGTTTGTCGACGACGACGAGAAGTCGCGGGTGATCGTGGAGCTCACTGGCAATGCCCGCTACACACAGCTTTCCGGGGCCGAAGGCGCGGTGCTGCGGCTCGACGGGGTCAGCCTGCCCGTGGCGCTGACGCGTACGCTCGATGTATCGGCGTACAAGGGCCCGCTGGCCAGCGTGTCGAGCTATGCCGACCCGAGTGATCCAACCGCGGTGCGGGTGGTGGCCAAGCTCGACGGGCGTGGCGGCGACGATCCCAAGGTCAGCCGCGACGGCAATCAGATCGTGTGGGAGTTCCCGCACGTGCGGAAGACCCAGTCCTATGCCCCGACGCAGGTCAGCGGCTACTCAGCGACGACCGCGCCTTTGCAGCTCGCCGGCTCGTTGCAGTCGGTGCCGCAGTCGGGTGGGCGCAAGCGGGTCTATACCGGTCGGCGAATCACCTTTGATTTCAAGGATATCGACATCCACAACGTGATCCGCATCCTCGGCGACGTGGGCGGGGTCAACGTGGTGGTTTCTGACGACGTGAAGGGCTCGGTCACCATCAGCATGAAGGATGTGCCGTGGGATCAGGCGCTCGACGTGGTGCTGAAGGCCAAGGGGCTCGGCATGCAGCGCGACGGCAACTTGATCCGGGTCGCGCCGGCGGCCGTGCTCGAGAAGGAGCTCGAGGCCGAAGTGGCGCGGGCGCGGGCGGAGGTGGATCGCAAGCCAATCTCGACGCGACTGATTCCGCTGAGCTATGCCGAGGCCGATAAAGTCCTGCCGCGTGTGCAGGATCTGATGTCGCCGCGGGGCAAGGTCTCGTTCGACGCACGCACCAATACGCTGATCGTCAGCGACGTGGCCGGCAACATTTCGCTGGCAGAAGAGCTGGTCGGCAAGCTCGACTCGCAGACGCCACAGGTATTGATCGAGGCACGCATCGTCGAGGCGCGGTCGACGTTCACCCGCGACATTGGCATCCAGTGGGGCGGCAACTCCATCAACTCTGCCGCCACCGGCAATCCGACGGGTCTGTTCTTCCCGTCCACCGTCGGTGTGGCGGGCGGTGCGACCGATCCCGCCAGCGCGACGGCTGGCCTGCAGTCGGGGGCGACGTCGCCGAACTATGTGGTCAACATGCCGGCCGCGGTCGGCTCCGGATCGGGCGGCGCCCTTGGCCTCTCGCTCGGCGCCATCAACGGCGCGCTCAACATCAACCTGCGTCTCTCGTCGCTGGAGAACACCGGCAACGTGCGCATCATCTCGGCGCCCAAGGTCACCACGCTCGACAACGTCGAGGCCACCATCGAGCAAGGCGTGAGCATTCCCATCTCGGTCACCTCGGCTGCTGGCGCCAACACCGTCTTCGTCGACGCCAAGCTGAACATGACCGTCAAGCCGCACGTCACCAACGACTCCAGCGTGATCATGAAGATCACCATCACCCGCAACGAGCCCGACTTCGTCAACACCGGCGCGCGTGGCGACCCAACGATCTTGAAGAAGCAGGCCAAGACCGAAATGCTCGTCCGCGACGGCGACACCGGGGTCATCGGCGGTATCTACACGCGCAACAGCGGCCTGTCGTACACCAAGGTGCCGTGGGTGGCCGACATTCCGGTCATCGGCTGGTTGTTCAAGAACCGTCGCGAGAACGACGATCGCACCGAGCTTCTCATCTTCATCACGCCGCGCATCGTCAACCGCGCTGCGATTCGTAGGTAGTTTTGCGTCTGCGGCTGCTTACCGGCGGCGAGTCGCATGGGCCGGGGCTGGTGGCCATCCTCGATGGGCTGCCGCATGGGTTGCGGCTGTCTCGCGACGACTTCGATCTCGACCTTGCTCGACGGCAAAAGGGGTATGGGCGCGGCGGGCGGATGAAGATTGAGCATGACACCGTCGAGGTGCTGAGCGGGCTGCGTGGGGGCGTGACGTTGGGGGCGCCGCTGGCGGTGGTGGTGCGGAATCTCGATCATGCGAGCTGGCTGGATGTGATGCATCCATTCGATCCGCCGTCGGGAGAGCGCAGCAAGGCCCTGACCCGGCCGCGACCGGGGCATGCCGATCTGGCCGGGTCGTTGAAGCTGGGCCTCCATGATGCACGCGATGTGCTGGAGCGGTCGTCGGCGCGGTCGACGGCGGCGCGGGTTGCCGTCGGTGGGGCCTGTCGGGCGTTGTTGCGCGAAGCAGGTGTGGAGCTGGTCTCGCATGTGGTGCGGATCGGCGACGTCGAGGCGCCGGCGTGGCCATCGGAGGAAGATCTGGCGACGGTGCGGGCCCGGGTGGAGGCGTCGGAGGTCCGCTGTGCCGATGCCGATGCTGGCGCGCGGATGATCGCCGCTATCGTCGCTGCGCAGAAGGAAGGCGATTCGCTGGGTGGGGTGGTCGAGGTGCGCGCGGTGGGTTTGCCGGCCGGGCTAGGCAGTCATGTCGAGTGGGATCAGCGGTTGGATGGGCGACTGGCCCTGGCGCTGATGTCGATCCAGGCGATCAAGGGCGTGGAGGTCGGCCTCGGTTTTGCGGCCGCAGGACTGCGCGGGTCGCAAGTGCATGATCCGATTCATTATCACGACGGTCGCTTTGTGCGGCCGACCAACCATGCGGGCGGAATCGAAGGCGGCATCACCAACGGTGAGACGTTGATCGTACGTGCAGCCATGAAGCCGATCCCGACGCTGGCGCGGGCTTTGGCGTCGGTGGATCTGGCGACCAAAGAGGCGTTTTCGGCGCAGAAAGAGCGCACCGATTCGTGTGCGGTGCCGGCTGCGGGCGTCGTGGCCGAGGCAGCGGTGGCGTGGGTGTTGGCCGACGCGCTGCTCGACAAGACGGGCGGCGATACCATGACCGAGGTGTTGCGTAGCCTGGAGGCGATTCGTCGTGACCTCGCTGCCTACTAAACCGGTGGTGTTGGTAGGCATGCCCAGCGCTGGCAAGTCGACGGTGGGGCGCGTGCTGGCGGCGCGGCTGGGGCGGGAGTTCGTCGATCTCGACGAGCGCGTCGAGGCCGAGGCCCAGGCCAGCATCAGCGAGATCTTTGCCTCCGAGGCAGAATCGGGGTTTCGTCGTCGAGAGTCTGCCGCGCTGCGGGACGCCTTGGCTGAGCCCAACGTCGTGATTGCCGCTGGTGGCGGTGCGCCGATGTTCGGCGACAATCTGCAGCTCATGCTCGCGTCGGCGACGGTGGTGCATGTGAGCGCCTCTCTCGAGGTGTTGATCGAGCGCATCGGCGACGGCGTCGGCAGGCCGCTCTTCGTCGGTGGGGTGCGCGCGACCCTGGCGCGCCTCTTGCCCGAGCGGCTGTCGACCTATGCGCGCGCCCACTTCAGCGTCGACGGCAATGGACCGCCGAGCCAGGTGGCAGCGACGGTGATCGCGCTGTTGGGTGACGCATGAGTGTCGTGCGGCTGCCAGTGCGGTTGTTGCCTGCCGAGGTTGGTGGGCGCGATCGCAGCTATCAGGTGGTCATCGATGGCGATGTGGGCGCCGAGCTGCGGATGGCCGAGGAGCTCGACGCGCATGCTGCAGACTGGGTGCCGAGTCGGCGACTGGGGCTGCTCACCGACGAGAATGTGGAGCAGTTGCATACGCCGCGCTTCGAGGCTGCGTTGGTGGCGCGCGGGTTTTCAGTCGCCAAAGTGGTGGTGCCGGCGGGTGAGGCGTCGAAGAGTCTCAGTCGCGCCGAGTCGGTGCTCGATGCCTGGGTGAAGGCGGGCCTCGATCGTGGGTCGCTGATCGTCGCCGTCGGTGGCGGGGTGGTCGGCGATCTGGCTGGGTTCTGCGCCTCGGTGTTGCTGCGTGGCGTGCCGTTCGTGCAGGTGCCGACGACCTTGATGGCGCAGGTGGACTCGTCGGTCGGTGGCAAGACCGGCGTGAACCTGCCGTCGGGCAAGAATCTGTGTGGGACGTTTCATCAGCCGCGCCTGGTCTATGCCGACCTGCGCTCGCTGTCGACGCTGTCGATGGAAGAGCGGATGTCGGGCGTGGCCGAGGTGGTCAAGCATGGCGTCATCGCCGATCCGGTGCTGCTGTCGATCTTGGAGAAGCATGTCGCCGACGTGCGGACGGGGACGTTGCCGTTGCTGTCGGAGATGGTGCTGCGCTCGTGCGCGTTGAAGGCGCGGGTGATCATGGCCGATGAGACGGAGAGTGATCCGCGCGCGCGTGGGGGCGGGCGGGCGCGGCTCAACTTTGGCCACACCGTCGGTCATGCGTTGGAGACGGCAAGTGCTGGCGGACCTCGGCCGCTGCGTCATGGCGAGGCCGTAGCCCTCGGAATGCTGGCCGCCGCGCGGGTGAGTCAGCGCCTCGGGCTCGAGGGCACGCTGGAGGCGCGGTTGCGCGCGTTGTTGACGAGCTTGTCGTTGCCGGTCGATCTCGATGCACGGCTGAATGCCGACGTCATGCGGTTGGTCGAGGTCGACAAAAAGCGCGTCGGGACTGCCGAAGGCAAAGCCGAGATTCGTTTTGTGGTGGTGGAAAGAGTGGGGATCAGTCGCTTGGTTGCGCTGACGCCAGCACGGCTGTCGGAATTATTGCTCGACGGAAACATCAAATGATACGCTATCCTACGAGGAGGTTCTACATGCGCTTCTCCATCCGAGCGACGTTGGTTCTAGCAAGTCTCGGTTGCGTTGTGGGCGGTTGTGCCGCAAACGATCAGTCGCTGGCCATCGTGCACTTCGTCGCGCTCGAGGCGAACATGTGCGTGGCCGATCCCACGTCCATGAACATTCGCGGACGCGGCATCATCGACGTGGGCGCAGTGAAGGCTGGTGCCTCAGGCTATGTCGCCGCACCGGTCGTACAGAACTTGTTGCCAGCGGACACGACCTCGACCGGCGTCGATGTCAACGGTATGTTCGTCAAGGCGTTCGACGTCAAGATCAACGACTCGCGCGTGCCGGGGGGCTTTCACAATTTTCGTCAGCCGGTTGCGGCGGGTTACTTGGCGTCGGGCGGCACCAACCGAGCCGCCGCAAGCTTCGAGATCTTGCCGCGTGAAGCCGTGATTGGCCTGACCGGGCTGAATCTGGTGGTCGGTGCCTTGCCGTCGGGCCCGCCAATCGTGGTCAGCGTTCGGCCTGTGGTGACCAGGGCCTCGTTGGAGCTCGTCGGTGCCTATGTCGATTTTCCCATCGATGTGTGCGACGGCTGCGTGTTGTTCAATGCCGGAACCTGTCTCATCGATCCGACCAGCAAGCTGTCGGTGGCGCCGGCCACCGGGACCAACACCAAAGAGTCGGTGTGCAATCGCGCGCAAGATCACTCGACGGCTTGTTGCACTGCGACGATGCCGCCGGGCGAGCTGTGCTCGGGATAGTTGGACGCAGTTGACTTGGACTTTGGGCGACGTTAGAACGGGGGATCTATGTTTCGCGAGTACCTGAAGCGTTTGGTGTCGGAGACCGAAGGTGGCGTGGCTGGCCTGTTGATGGGCTTCGACGGCATCGCAGTGGACTCGTTCACCGTCGAGACGGGTGGCGTGGACATCACCACGGTGGGCATGGAGTTTTCGTTTTTGCTCACGCAGGTGAAGAAGGCCGCCGAGATCTTGGAGGTCGGCGCGGTGCAGGAGATCACCATCCGCGCCAGCAACCTCACCATCTTGATCCGCGTCGTCACCCACGAATATTTTGCGGCGCTCGCCATTCGGCCCGAGGGCAATCTCGGCAAGGGCCGCTATCTGTTGCGCGTGGTGGTACCAAAGCTCGTCGCCGAGCTGTAGTTACGTGAGTCACGTGCCTTCGCTTCACGTCGCGGTCATTCACGGTCCCAATCTCAACTTGCTCGGCACACGCGAACCGTCGGTGTACGGGACGGTGACGCTGGCCGAGATCGATCGTGAATTACTGGCGCGGGCGACAAAACATGGCGCCACGCTGGAGAGCTTTCAGTCGAATTCCGAAGGCGCGCTCGTCGACCATATTCATGCCGTGGCCGCGCGCGCAAAGGTCATCTTGATCAATCCGGCGGCGTACACACACACTTCGGTCGCGATCCTCGACGCGTTGAAGGCGGTGGGTGTGCCGACGATAGAGGTACATTTGTCCAACCTCTCGCAACGCGAGAGCTTTCGACAAACGTCGTATACTGCCGCCGCCTGCGTGGGCACCATCGCCGGATTTGGAGCGCGGTCGTACTATCTGGCGCTCGACGCGGCACTTGCGATGTTTTGAGGAGCTACGATGAAGTCTCGTCCCAAATCCAAGGCTGCTGCCAAGCGGCCGTCGGTGACGCTGCCGGTAGAGCCGACACAACCCCACACGCTCGTCGATGAAGTCTCCGCGCTTGCTGACGTGTTGCGCGCGCATGATCTGTCTGAGCTGTCGGTCGAGTATGACGGGCTCAAGGTCCAGCTGCGTCGTGGCGGAGCCGTGGTACATGCGGTGAGCTCCGCGCCAGCGGCGACGGCAGAAGCACACAACCCCATGGCGTCGACGCCCAAGGCCGAGACCAGCGACGGCAATGTTTCCTACATCACCTCGCCGTTCGTGGGCACGTTCTATCGCTCGCCCGGGCCGGACTCGGCGCCGTTTGTCGACGCTGGCAGCAAGATCAAGAAGGGCCAGGTGCTCTGTATCATCGAAGCCATGAAGCTGATGAACGAGATTCCGTCGGAGGTCGATGGCGTCATCGTCCAGGTTCACGTGGAGAACGGCCAGCCGGTCGAGTACGGCGAGCCGCTGTTCAAGATCCGCCAGAGCTAGACCCCGCGTGTTCAAAAAGATCCTCATCGCCAACCGTGGCGAGATTGCGCTTCGCATCATCCGCGCTTGCCGGGAGCTTGGAATCTCGTCGGTGGCGGTGCATTCGACGGCGGATACCAACGCGCTGCACGTCAAGTTTGCCGACGAGAGCGTGTGCATTGGGCCGCCGCCGGCCAAGCAGTCTTATCTGCACATTCCAGCGATCATCAGCGCGGCCGAGGTCACCGGGGCCGATGCGGTGCATCCCGGGTACGGCTTTTTGTCGGAGAACCCCGAGTTCGCCGAGATGTGTATCCGCTGTGGGCTGAGCTTTATCGGGCCGCCGCCGTCGGTGATGCGCCTCATGGGCGGGAAGATCTCGGCGCGTAAAGCCATGGTCGAGGCGGGTCTCACGATCTTGCAGGGCACGGGGCTTCTCGAGAACGACGAGCAGGCGCTGTTGGCCGTGGAAGAGATTGGCCTGCCGGTGATCATCAAGGCGTCGGCGGGTGGCGGCGGGCGCGGCATGAAGATCGTCAAAGATCGAGATCGGCTGCTGGCGTCGCTGGAGATGGCGCGCGCCGAGGCGCTGGCTGGGTTTGGCAGCTCGGATGTGTACCTCGAACGCTATGTCGAGGCGCCGCGACACATCGAGGTCCAGATCGTGGCCGACGGGCGCGGCGGTGTGGTCGCGCTCGGTGAGAGGGAGTGCTCGATCCAACGGCGGCATCAGAAGATTATCGAAGAGGCGCCGTCGATTGCGCTCACCGACGACGAACGGCATGCTTTGCTGGCGCGTTGCGAAAAGGCAATGCGGGCGATCGGCTATGCCAACGTCGGGACCCTGGAGTTTTTGTACGAGAAGGGTCGCTTCTATTTCATGGAGATGAACACGCGCATTCAGGTCGAGCACACCGTCACCGAGATGGTGACCGGGCTCGACCTCGTGCGTGAGCAGATCAAGCTGGCGGCTGGCGAGCCTTTGTCGGTGCCGCAGAATCACGAAGATGCGCGGTTTCGGCCGCGTGGGCACAGCATCGAGTGCCGCATCAATGCCGAGGATCCGGTCACGTTTGCGCCTTCGCCGGGACGGATCACGGGGCTCAACCTGCCGGGTGGGCTCGGGGTGCGGGTGGATACCCACATCTACGAGGGCTATGTGGTGCCGCCCAATTACGACTCATTGTTGGCCAAGCTCATCGTGCATGCCGAAGATCGCGAAGCGGCGATCCGGCGGATGCGGCGGGCGCTCGACGAGTTTGTCGTCGAGGGGGTGAAGACCAATCTGGCTTTCCACCGCCGGCTGATGGACCACCCGGAATTCCAGGCAGGGCGGATCGACACCCACTTTTTGGCCCGGCCCGAATTTTCAGCAGCTTAGGCACTCTTCTTTCGGCGGTTTTGCCCGACCTATTCTTTGGGCTCTCCGTCGGGGAGTCCTTGACGCGGGCTGACACCGCGACCTACAATCTTGGATCGGGTCGGTGGAATTTTATCGTCGGAATGGGCACGTAAAGTCAAAGGACCGGTGGCAACCAACAAAGAAAAGCTGATCGCCGGGGCCCAGAAACTGGTCGAGAAGAACCAGTTCGACAAGGCGATCAAAGAGTATTTGAAAGTCGTCGCCACCGACGACAAGGACGTACGGATCTGGCTGAAAATCGGCGATCTGTACGCCAAGCTCGGCAAAAAGCCCGAGGCGACCGAGACGTACCAGCGCGTCGCGCAGTTCTACTCCGAGCAGGGCTTTTATCTCAAAGCCGTCGCTGTCTACAAACAGATCCTCAAGCTCGACCCGCGGCTCATCGACATCAACCAGAGGCTGGCGGAGCTGTACAAGCAGCTTGGGCTCCTGTCGGACGCGATGAGCCAGTACGAGCAAGTGGCGACGTTTTTCCATCGCGAAGGCAAGACGCGTGAGGCCCTGTCGGCGCTCAAGCAGATCGTCGAGCTCGACCCGGAGACCATCGCCAATCGCATCAAGCTGGCTGAGCTGTACTCGCAGCAGCAGATGGTGCGGGAGTCGATCGAAGAGTTCACGCGGGCCGCCGAGCAGCTCAAGGACGCGCAGCGCACCGACGAGTACATGCGGGTGGCCGAGCGTCTGTTGTTCCTGTCGCCGGACAATCGGCCGGTGTCGAAGGAGTTGGCGCGGCTCTACATCGAGCGGCAGGATCCGCGGCGGGCGTTGCCGAAATTGCAAGTGTGCTTCAAGGCCGATCCGCGTGACACCGAGGTGCTGTCGTTGCTGGCGCGGGCCTTCGAGTCGCTCGATCAGCGGCAAAAGGCCGTGTCGGTGTTGAAAGAGCTGGCGCGGGTGCTCGGCGAAAATGGTGAGCGCCAGCGACGGGAAGAGACCTTTCGGCGCATCCTGTCGCTGAACCCGGGCGATCCGGATGCCGAGGCGGCGCTGTCGGGGACGGCGGGGCCGCCAGCACCGCGTCAGGAACGGCCGAATTTGCCGCCGCTGGCCAACACCGCGAGTGTGATGGCCATTGCCGGACCACAGGGCACCGGCGCGCGTCCGCTCGTCGGAGATGCGTTTCCGGCGCGGGCGCCATTGCCGCCAGAGCCGACCGGCCTCGAGATGCCGCCGGCCGACGAGTTCGATGTCGATCGTGTCGATGATCGGGCGCGCCAGACTGCCGTCGGTGGGCTCGGCAGCGACAAGCATCGCGCGGTGCCCGACGAGGAAGCCGTGGCACGCATCCTCAACGAGACGGACGTCTACATCAAGTATCGGCTCTACGCCAAGGCCATCGAGCACCTGCAGCGGGTGTTCGAGCTCGATGGACGCAATGTCGAGGCGCGCGAAAAGCTGAAGGCGTTGTACCTGGCGGAGGGCAAGCAGGAAGAAGCCGTGCTCGAGCTGTGGTCGCTGACAGAGCTGGTCGATCCGGCGCGGCAGCGACGGTATTTGCGCGAGATCCTGGAGCTCGAGCCGGACAACGCGCGCGCGGCGCAGATGTTGAATTCGTCTGGCCTCCGGCAGCTCGATGGGCCCGAGTCGGCTGCGGATACCGAGCTTCTCGACGACGACATGATCGAAGAGATGCCTGTCGACGACTATGAGGAGTCGACGTCGGATCCGATCGTGTTGCCGGCTCCGGTTGGGCTCGATGCCGACGACGATCTGATTCCGCTGGTGGTGCAGCCGGTGAATCAGGTGGTCGAGGAGCCGCTGCCCGAGGTCGAAGATCGGTTCGGCACCGTCGACGACGATGATGATGGCTTTGTGGTGGAGCCGGCATCGGTGCCGCCGCGTCGGGCTGCCGTCGACGACGATCACGACGTGCGGACCCGGTTCGACGATCAGGCGTTGCGGTTCGTCGACAGCGCGGGCGAGGTGGACGAGGCCGATCTGCCGCCGCCGCCGCCGCTGGCCCGGGTCGAGGCGCGTCAAGAGACGTCGATCGAAGACGATCTCGACGAGGCTGATTTCTTCATTCAGCAGAACTTGTTCGACGAAGCGCGGCAGATCTTGGAGGCGCTGTTGGCGCGCCATGCGGGCCATCCGCTCGTCGCTGCCAAGCTGCGTGATGTGGAATCGGCGCAGGAGGCGTTGGGCGCGCCGGCTGCCGAGCCACACACGGCGCAAACCAACTTGCCGGAGGAGATCGCGGCGCAGGCCGAGGCACTGGCCGCGGAGCTGCCGGAAGATTTGCCCGGGTCCACCGACGCGGAAGACCAGTATGCGGCGCCGCCGGAGTTCGAGCTCACCAAGCGCGGCGTCATCGAAAAGGGCGTCACCGCCGAGGATTTCGAGACGCACTACGATCTCGGCATCGCATACAAAGAGATGGGGCTCATCGACGACGCCATCAACGAGTTCCGGCTGGTCATGAAAGACCCGCCGCGTGAGGTGCAGTGTCATCTCATGATCGGGCTCTGTCTCCTCGAGAAGGGGCAGCAGACCGATGCCATCGGCAGCTTCAAGAAGGGGCTGTATGTCGACGGGATCACCGAGCGTGAGGGGCTGACTCTGTATTTCGAGCTCGGGCAGGCCTACGAGCGGCTCAAAGACACGCGCGAAGCGATGTACTACTTCGAGAAAGTGCAGAAGCGCGATGCGCGTTTCCGCGGCGTCGAACGACGCATCGAAGGGCTGCGATCAGGCGTGACGGGCGCGGCGGAGGCCAATCCGGCTACGCCCAGCGGCGACGATCTCGACGCGGCGTTCGACGGCTTCGAGGATCGCTAGCCCGTTATTTGGCGAGCAGCGTCGCCAGATGTTGGTCGATGGCGTCGCTGAGGGAGTCTGGGTTGTCGTCGTCGTCGGCGTCTGACTCTTCGATCTCATTGTCGTAGGCGGCCAGCGAGATGTCTTCTGGCTCGGCGCCGTCGGTGACGAGCTTTTGCATGAGGGTCTTGGTCGAGTCGCGGAGGATGCGGGCGCGTGGCATGGGCGACGATTGTAGCCGCGTCCGAGGGCTTCGTGCCACGATTGGATGATGGGCGACAGCGATGGGCTGTATCGGCGGTTGGCAGCCGCGCTGCGGGCGGCGGAGGAGAGGGCGGACACCAGTGAGCGCGCGCTGGCGTCGCTGCGGGCCGAGCTTTCGCAAGTTGTCGACGTGTTGATTGGGCGCGGTGGGCTGGCCGAGGGGCATCGGAAACTGTTGGCGCGGGTGGCCGAGGTGGCGGCGCAAGAGGTGCCGCGGCGGGTGCGGCTGCGCGTGCTCGTCGACAAATACGCGATGCGCGGGTCTGACGTGGATTGTGCGTCGCTGATGCATCTGTGTAAGGCGCGCTGTTGCTCGTTTGCGTTCGAGCTGACCACGCAAGATCTCGACGAGGGCAAGGTCATGTGGGACGTGGCGGAGCCTTATGTAAACTTACGTGGTGACGACGGCTATTGCGTGCACGCCGAGCCAGCGACGGGGGGGTGCAATGTATATGAGCATCGGCCGGCGACGTGCCGCGGGTTTGATTGCCGCGAGGACAAGCGGATCTGGCTCGACTTCGACCAGAAGATCATCGCGCCTGCTTGATCGGGAGATCGGAGGGGGACTGATCGGAATGGGTTCAGTGAGGTGCGGCGGGCGGGGCGGGGACGGCTGGAGCTGGCGGCGGGGCGGTTTCTGGGCCGGACTTGGCGGCGGCCTCGTCGGCGCGGCGCTTTTCGGCGTCTTCGAGACGCTGGGATTCGAGCTCGCGATCGGGAGGGCCGATCGGGCGATCTTGGCGGAACTGTTTTTGGATGTGCGAGTTGCGGACGACGACCGTCGGTGAGACGAGAAGGTCCAGCGGGCGGAGGCCGGTCCAGCCTGGCGGCAGCGACGGCGTGACCCATTCGAAGACGTGGCGGGCGTCGAGTGGGGCGACGTTGACGCAGCCGTGGCTTTTGACGACGCCGAATTTGTCGTGCCAGTAGGCGCCGTGGATGGCGTTGTGCCACTGGAAGAAGGTGGACCACGGCACCTTGTTGACGAAGTAGCCCTTGTCTTCGTAGGGCTGGTTTTTCATGGTGATGGCGGCGGCCTTGGCCCAGACGGGATAGGTGCCCATCGGGGTCGGGATGGCGCGGCCCGACGAGACCAGGGTGGCCCAGACGGGTTTGTCGTTCTCGTAGAGGACCAAGGTCTGCTCGCCGAGATCGACGTCGATCCATTTGGTGACGCCTTCGGGGATCGTTTTCGGGCGGTCGAGCTTGCGGATTTCGTTGACGGCATCGGCGTAGACCCACAGCTCGCCCGTGACGGGGGCAGTGGCTTCTACACCACCGTCGGGGTTGGCTTTTTTCGGTGCGTCTTTGGCGATGATCAGGTTTTCGCCGGAGATGGGCGGTGGTGCAGCGACGGTGACCTTGAGCCAGCGTTTCTTGCCGACCAGCTCTTCGCCGAGAATATTGACGCGTGAGCGACGGGGAATTTGCGCATCGGGGAGCGTCTTGGACTTGGCGGCGAGGACTTTGGCGTCGGGGAGCACGGTGTAGGCGTTGGCTTTGTCGGCGGTGATCCAGCCGAACGGCTGTGCCAGCCCGTCGGTGAGATCGAGGCCGTGCCATTCGGAGCCGCCGCCCATGACGAACATGCCTTTTTGGGCGAGCACCTTGCCCTCGACGGAGATCCAGTAGACGGCACCGTCGTGTTTGTAGGTCTTGTCGACGGCGACGGTGTCACCGCGCTCGATGAAGCGCTCTGGCTCGGCGCCTTTTTTGAGGTCGTCGAGGTTGGCCCACATCGGCAGCTTGTCGCCTTCTTTGACCAGCGACATGACGTAGGTGAACGGGAGGCGCGCGCCTTCTTTGACCTTCAGCACCGAGTCTGTCGTCGGTGGCTGGTCGGTGGCGGCGACTTCGCGCTGGCAGACGTAGCCGAAGGGATCGAGGGCGTACCAGAGCTTGCAGCCCGAGCCCGGCTTGCCTTTGACGGTGCCTTTGACGGCCAGGTGCGCGTCGCGGGCGGCGTTGCCGGCGAGCGGCGAGCTCCAGGGACGCATGTTGACCACGGCTTCGTCGACGATCACTTTGACGCTTTTGGCGTCGGTGGGGTCGAGCGGCGGCTCGGGCGGGAGCTTGGGCGCGGTGTAGGGCTTGATGTCGTCGGCGCGCATCGGCACCCCAGGGATCACCTTGATGGTGTGAGGCTTCCAGGGTTTGGCGGCAGCGACGGTGGAGACCAGCGGGATGAGGAAGAGGAGTGCGCGCATGTTCGTAATACGGGGGAGTGTAGCATTACCGCCCGCGACGGCTAAAAGCTCACAGGAGACGGACGCGGGAGGTGGGAGACAGAGGGATTACCGGAATTTTTTGTGGCAGGTTTTGCACGTTGTTTTCATGTCGGCGAGGGTGGCCGAGGCTAGCTTGGCGTCTTTGGCGTCGGAGGCGGCCATGAGCGTTTTGGCTTTGTCCTGGAGCTGGGTGGCTAGCGCGTCGAATTCTGGGCCCTTCGAGAAGCTGTCTTTTACTTTTTGGGTGGTGGCGACGAGGCGCTCGCCGGCGTCTTTGAAGGCGGGCCAGTCGGCGTCGCCGTAGCTGTCTTTGCCGATCTTCTTGAACTGCGGATCCGCCAGGTTGGCTTGTACGAACATGACGTCGCCGAGGGTGGTCAGCTTGGGGATTTCGGCGAGTGGGACGTCGCGGTGTGGGACGCAGCCGACCAATAGAAGGGGTAGGGCAAAGACGTAAGCGCGCATCAGTTCTCCTGGGTTGGGGTGTGGGCTTCGGGAATGGTTTCGCCGTCGCTGCGGTCGACGCGTAGCGACTGGCGGCTGGGGACCTTGGCGGCGGCGGTGGCCGGGTAGGTGGCGATGACGCCGAGCATGACGATCTGTTTGCGGGTCTCGGGCAAGACCACAGGGTCGCCCGAAAAGCCGATTTGGTCGAAAAACGTGTAGCGGGCGAAGACGCCCACCGATGGGTGGGGGTTCCAGGTGAGGTTGGCGTCGAGGGTGACGAGGTGGTTGCGGCCCAGATCTTGGCCCTGCTCGACGTCGGCGACGCGGCCGTATTGGTAGCCGACCGCGCCGGAGGCGACGAGCGGTGAGCGTTTGACGAGGAGCACGTTGACGCGCAGAAAGACCTGATCAGCGACGTAGGTTTGGGCGGTCAGTGCGCTGGGGCCGACGTTGTGGGTATAGCTGAGCTCGACGAGGCCGCGTTCGCCGAACCAGCGGCCGGCAGCGAGCGCGTACGGTTCCCAGAGGGTGACGCCGCCGCCCTGGGCGCGGTTGCTCTCGACGACACCGAAGGCGAGCTCGGTGGCGAACTGGGTGCCGTAGTCGCGTCGCCAGCGGCCGATGAGGCTGTTGAGGAGCTGCTGGCGGGTGGGGCTGAGGACGGTGCCGGTGATGTCGCGCAGCTCGAGGTAGGCCAGATAGCCGACGCGGAGGGCGAAGCCAAAGGCGTTCTTGCGCTGGACGAAATCGGCGCCCAGTTGCTGGTCGGCGGCCAGCGTCGTCGAGAGCTGGCCGGAGTCGATGGGGATGAAGGCGTTGAAGCCGAGCGACTGGTTGAGACGCCAGCGCTGGCTTAGCTCGTAAAGCAGGATCTCTCGGAGCGCCGCCGCGCCGTAGGTGAGGCTGCCGGGACGGAGCTGGAGGACGGGGCCGAGGTCAGAGAGCTGCGACGGCGAAAAGGCGTTGAGTCGGCCTTCGGAGCCGCTCACGGTCAGCGTGACTTCGGCGCGGTTCGACGGCGTGTAGAAGCCGTTGTACTCGAGGTGATTGAGGTAGGAGTCGGCCTCGGAGTGCTGAAAGTAGACGTCGCCGGTCAAGGTATAGGTGAGGCTCTGCACGACGCGCGGCTGCGCAAGGGTGAGGATGAGGCTGGGAACGACTTCGAGATAGCCGTCGGATTGCGGGACCACTGCAACACTCGTCGGTGGTACGGCCGTCGGCGTGAGCGGCACGCTGAGGATGTTGTCGGTCCAGGCGATGCCGAGGCGGAGACGGCCCTGGATGCTGACCTTCACTGCGCCCGCTGGGCGACAGAGTGCCGTCACCAAGACCAGCGACAGGAAGATCGACTTGAGGCGCATCGGGCGGGTCAGACTAACACTGTCGCCGCCGCCGTGTTTTACGCGCTACGTTTTTTGTAGCACGCGGCCGAAAGCGGACTTGCCCACCGTCGGTGCCAGGTTCCCGTCGACGACCGCGCGACGGCCGTTGACCACCACCTCGCGCACCGCGCCGGCATTGTCGTTGACGAGGCGCTGAAAGCCGCCAAAGAAGGTCATGGGGGCCTCGTGAGCGACATCGAGGTCGGCGGTCAGCCGGGTGGGATCGATGACGACTACATCGGCCGGTTTGCCAACGGTGATCGTGCCGGCGTCGAGGCCGAGCCAGCTGGCAATTTCGCCAGTCAGTCGGTGAACGGCGCGGCCGATGGTCATGTTGGGCGCGCCCCGTTTTTGGGCCTCCTGGACGACGCGCAGCATGCGTAGCGGGAAGTTGTAGTGCGCCATGTTGCGAAGGTGCGCGCCAGCGTCGGAGAAGCCGATGAGGACGTCGGGGTGGCTGACGATCTTTTCGAGGATGTGCGGGCGATCGTTGGTCATGACCGTGTACCAGCGCAGCGCTTTGCCGTGCTCGACGCAGAGATCCAAGAACGTCTGCGCGACGTCTTGTTTGCGCTCCTTGGCGATGTCGGCGAACGATTTACCGACGAGCGATGCATCGGGCGCGCTCAAGATCTCGGTCGAGCCGAAGTTGCGGTGGAAGATGCGCGGCAGAAACGGGTTCTTCCACTGGCGCGAAAACCAGGCGCGGTATTTGGCGTCGCCAAGAAGGCGGGCGCGCTCGACCTCGTCCTGCATGTGGAGCGCGAGTGCGCCGGCGCCGAATTCCTCGAAGACCACGAGGTCGATGCCGTCGCTCCAGAGGTCGAATTTTTCGGGCAGGGCCTGCCAGCGAAAATCGCCGCCGAAGAGCAAATTCACGGTGCGCGACATGAAGCCTTGGAGGCTGCGCAAGATCCGTTGTCCGGGCGCGTCCATGAGCGAGATGACGGTCGTCTTGAGCGGCTTTCTGATGAAGAAGCTGGCGCTCTCGAGGAGGAACAAGAGGATGTTCCATTTGGTGGAGACGTTGGGCACGCCTTGAAACACGAGACCGCGGGCGCGGACCTCGCGGAGCAGGCGACGGTATTCGCTCCAGCGCGCAAACGTCGACGGCAAGGGGCGTGAGCGGATGTCGCGCGAGCCGCCGACTTTGTCCCATGGCAGCGTCTGGATCGAGAGACCGAGGCAGCCGGCTTCGAGGCCCTCATGCACGAGGTCTTGCATGCGTTGCAGCTCGGCTTCACTGGGCTTGACGCGTTTGTCGACGGAACGGTCCATGCCGAGGACGTGGGCGCGAATGGCGGAGTGACCGACGAAGGAGGCGACGTTGGGGCCGAGATGGAGTGTGCGCAGATGCGCGAAGTAGTCGTGGTGCGTGTTCCACGACTTGCGCTCTTCGAGGAGGCGGCGGACAAAATCGTAAGGGATGGCTTCGACGCGGGCGTACTGGTCGGCCAGATCTTCGGCGGTGCCGACGGCCAGCGACAGCGAGCAGCTGCCGAGGGTGACGGTGGTGACACCGTGCTTGAGCGACTCGGACAGCTCGGGCGCGAGCTCTACCTCGGCGTCGTAGTGGGTGTGCAGATCGATGAAGCCAGGTGTGACCCAGTGGCCGGTGGCGTCGACGACGGTGGTGCCGCTCAGCGGCGTGGCGGAGATGGCAACGATGCGGCCGTCGGAGATGCCGATGTCACGGATGACACCGTCGCTGCCGCCTCCATCGAAGACCAGACCGCCCTTGATGACCAGCTCGGCGTCCATGCCGACAGCATACCCTGAGGCTGAGGCCGGCGCTCGCGCCGTGATAGACTGGCATCCCATCTCGGAGCATCGTGAACAACTGCAAACCGTGAGCGAGCTCGAGCAGTGGACCGACGTAGATCCAGTGGTGCGCGACGAGTGTGTGCGCGTGGCGCGGCGGATTGTGGGCGCCAAGGTGGTGGGGCTGTTACCGGCTTCGAATGACATTGGCGTGCCCGGGGTGGGCGTCCAGCTCGGGTTGGCGCTGGCCGAGGTGTCGCTGGGGACGGTGGCGTTCGTCGACGCCAATCTGCGTTGGCCGGCCATCCTGTCGGCAGAGGTGGCGAATGCGGAGCCGTTTGCGACGCGGTGGTTGCGGGGATCGTTGGCGCTGCTGACGCCGCAAAGAATACAGGCGGCGGGGGCGGGCGTGCCGCAGCTTCGGCAGCTTTTGGCGTCGGGCAGTGAGCTGTTTGCCCATGTGCTGGTCGATCTGACGGGCTTCAAGAAGCTGGGTGAGCATCTGGCCGCGATGCAGCTCGTCGACGGGGTGGTGATCGTGGCGCGGGTTGGGCGGACGACCGAGGGGGAGCTGTTGCGCCTCGGGCATGAGCTGCCGGCGTCGCGGAATCTTGGCGTGATGTTGACGGGCGCGGCCTAGTTGGGGTCGCTCATGGGAATCGTCGACAAGATCCGCAAGAAGCATCTCGAGACCTGGGTGCCGGGCTATTTGCGCTGGCTGGCTGGGCGCGTCCGGTCGAAGTCGGTGACGGGGCCGCGACATCTGTTGTTTGCGCTCTGTGATCACTATGAGCCGCTGTGGGGTGCGGCTGACGCAGCGACGGGGACGGCGCGCGTGCGGGCCTGGGAGGACGGCTATCCGCGCCTGGCCTCGCGGTTCGTCGACGCCGACGGGCTGCATCCGCGGCACAGTTTCTTTTTTCCTGGCGAGCAGTACGCGCCCGATTATTTGTCGCGTTTGGCCACGCTGGCGCGCGCCGGCTTTGGCGAGGTCGAGGTCCATCTGCATCACGACGGCGACACCGCCCCGTCGCTGCGCCGCGACATGTTGCGCTATCTCGAGCTGTTCGGCTCGCACGGACATCTGTCGCGCGATGCCGGTGGGCGGCTGCGTTATGCGTTCATTCACGGCAACTGGTGTCTGGCCAATGCCCGCGGCGACGGACGTTGGTGTGGTGTCGACGAGGAGATCCCGTTGTTGTGGGAGACGGGCTGCTATGCCGATTTTACATTTCCGTCGGCGCCGGACGAGTGCCAGCCGAACATCGTCAATCGGATCTATTGGCCTTCGGGAGATCTGGCGCGGCGACGTGGGTATGAAGAGGGTGAGACGGCGCGCGTGGGGCGATTTCGGGATGATCGCCTGTTGATGATCGAAGGGCCGCTGGCGCCGGCGCTCGACGGGTTTCGGCCTCGCATCGAGTCGAGTGCGCTGACTGCGCATGATCCAGCAACGGCGGCGCGGGTGCGGACCTGGGTGAATCAGGGGATTCACGTCGAGGGACGGCCGGAGTGGGTGTTCGTCAAGGTGCACACGCATGGCGCGCCCGAGACGCAGGCGGCGTCGCTGCTGGGCGCGGGCGGCGAGGCGTTGCATCGGGCGCTGGCCGAGTACAACGACGGGCAGAACTGGGTGCTGCACTATGTGACGGCGCGTGAGATGTACAATATTGCCGTCGCTGCAATGGTGGGCCGTCAAGGAGATCCGCACGCGTTTCGGGACTTTGCGATGGCGCCGCCGTCGGTTGTGTCGTCGTGAGCGTGTACGGCGAGCTGTTTCGGCGGGTGTTGTTTCCGGCATGGGATCGCGGCGTACGTCGGCGGCCGACGCTCGAGCGCCTGCGCTGGCTCGAGGAGACCGAGTGGCGGCCGTGGCCCGAGATTGCAGCGCAGCAGTCGGCCGATCTGCGGGCGTTGTTGCGACATGCGGTGGCCGAGGTGCCTTACTATCGGGAGGCGTTTGCCGGGATTCGCGTCGACGAGATTGGCTCGGCCGACCTGGCGCGATTGCCGCTGCTGACGCGTGATGCGGCCCGGGATCATTGGCAGGCGCGGATTTCCAGTGGCGGTGCGGCGATCATGAAGTCCACCAGCGGCACCACCGGGCAGCCGCTGCGGTTTGGGTATGATCGTGGTTCCGAGGATTGGCGTCAGGCGGTCAAGCTGCGTGGCTATGCGTGGGCCGGCTATCATCTCGGGGCGCGATCGTTGCACTACTGGGGTGGCGCGGCCGGACCTCGGGCAGGGTGGAAGACGCGGGCGAAGATCTCGTTGGACAGGGCGCTGCGGCGCGAGCGCTATGCCGATTGTACCCGGCGCAGCGACGAGGATTTGCTCGGCGTGGTGAAGATCATTCGCGATTGGCGGCCAGACGTATTGGTCGCCTACACGCAGGCAGCGGTTGATCTTGCCAAGTTTGTCGTCTCACGGGGGCTGCGCGATTGGGACGATCTACCCGTGTTGTGCTGTGCCGAGCGGCTGTTTCCCGTCGACCGCGAGGTGTTGCGGCGGGCGTTTGGCGACGGGGTGTTCGAGACGTATGGCTGCCGCGAGGTCATGCTGATCGGGAGCGAGTGCGCGGCGCACGATGGGCTGCACCTGTCGGCGGAGAACCTGATCGTCGAGGTGGTGGTGCGGGATGGCGGGTCGGAGAGGCCGGCGTTGCCAGGAGAGCTCGGCGAAGTGGTCATGACCGATTTGCACAATTTCGGCATGCCATTCATTCGCTATGTGAATGGGGATCTGGCGGTGCAGGGGTCCGGCGCGGCCTGTGCGTGTGGGCGGACCTTGCCGCGCATCGCGTCTGTCGAGGGACGGAGCACGGAGACGCTGCACGACGCGGCCGGCAACCGGGTGAGTGGCCTGGTGTTCAACCTGATCATGGTGCCGTTGGCGGAACGCGTGCGTCAATTTCAGGCGGTGCAGCATCGGGATCGGTCGATCACGCTCAAGCTGGTGCCGAATGCACAGACGCTCGACGCGGGTGCGTTATCGACGCTGACGGCGCACGTCGAGAAATATCTGCCGGGCTTGTTGGTGCGTACCGAGGTGGTGGCGGAGATTGCGGCGAGTGCGGCAGGAAAACGTGCCGTGGTTGTCGTGGAGACGTAACGGCTACAGATTATCTGGCCAGTTCACCGTGGGTGGCGGAAAGGCCGGCCGGGCCAGCAAGTAGCCTTGTCCGAAGTGGGCGCCGGTCTCCAAGATCGCGCTCAGCTCCTCGACGGTCTCGATGCCTTCGGCGACGACCAGCGCGCCGAGCTCGACCGACATCTTGACGATCGATTTGACCAGCGTGTGCAGGCGGGTGCGACGGCGAATGCCGGCGATGAGCTCCCGGTCGAGCTTCACCACACGGGGGTGCAGGTCGACGATGTACTTGAGGTTGGAATAGCCGGCGCCCAGATCGTCGACGACGAGGTAGACGCCCTTGCCGCGGATCTCGGACAAGATTTGATTGCAGAGCTTGAAGTGACTCAGCGGCACCGACTCGGTGAGCTCGATGTAGACGTCTTCGGTGTGGGTGAAGATGGGATCGTCGGGCTGGACCAAGTACGGCTGGTTCAGCTCGGCGGGATGGATGTTGATGAACAGCGTGGAATTGGGGCAATTCTTGACCGACTCGTCACGCAGCATGCGGCCGAGCTCACCGACGAGGCCAGCGTCGACGGCGGCTTGGAACAGCGCGGGCGGCGAGGCGTAGGCATCGGTGCGGACGAGGGCCTCGTGCGCGAAGATCTCGTGCGTGTGCAAGTTGACGACCGGCTGGTAGACCAGGCGGACTTTGCGCTCTGCGATCACCGAGCGTATGAGGGCGGGTTCGGCGGTCACAGGCGAGACTTTATCGTACGCCGGTTTGCTGGTCAGGGCACGAACAAGGTGTCGCCGGAGACGAGGACCAGGTTCTCCTCGGGGTGCTCGCCCGACGTGATGCGACGGTAATCGATGGGGATGCGGCGGGCCGGTTGCGTGTCCGCGCTTCTGATCAGCGTGACGAAGCCCGTGGCGAATTTGTTGAGGCCACCGGCCATCGCCAACGCCTCAGCGACGGTGACGTAATATTTGGCGCTGAGGATGCCGCCGCGCTCGACGTTGCCGCTGACCGTGAAGCGGTAACTGTTGACCTCGGTGACGGCCACGGTCACCGTCGACGTTTCGTCTTTGACGAAGGCGCGCAGGCGCTCGGTGATGTCGGCGCGTAGCTGACCTGGGGTGCGGCCGGCGGCTTTGAGGTCGCCGACGAGCGGCATGGTGATGGTGCCGTCGGGCCGGATGCGGGCGTCGGAGGACATCTCCGGGTTCTTCCAGACGGTGATCTTGAGCGCGTCGGCCGCACCGAGGACGAACTCCGACTTTCGTGGGTCGAGCTCTTTGCTATAGTCGTAGCTCACGGTGCCACATGCGGTGGCGGCCAGCACGAGGCTTACGAACATCAGTTTGTCCATTGTTACCCGAGCATAGCTGATGTTCTCCATCCCCGGCATCTTGCTGCTGGTCGCGTTCGTGTATCTGCGGCCGCAGGAATATTTTACGGCGCTGCAGGCCGTGCCGCTTCTGTATCTGTTTTTCGCGCTGGCGCTGTTCGGCGTCGCGGTCGATTGGCGGCAGCGGCATGCCCGGCCAGCGACGACGCCGCAGTTGCCGTGGGTGCTGGGATTTTTCGCGTGGTGTGTGGGGACGTTGGTGGTGCGCGATCCGTCGTCGCTGGTGCATTTTGCGACCGATCTGGGCATCTCGGTGACCCTGTATCTCATGGTCGCGCATGGGCTGCAGAGCTTCCGCGCGCTGTCGTGGCTGATGGGCCTGCTCTTGGCCATCACCGTCGGGCTCGCGTTCGTCGGCGTGCATCAGGGGCTCGCGCCGATGGGCTGTCACAAGCTGTCGGATTACGAGACCGATACGTCGATGGGCGTCTACGACGGCCGGAGCTGTGCGACGCGCTGGGACTGCGAGCACGACGATCCCGAGCCTGGCGCCGACTATCTTTGTGAGCATGTGGGGCTGATGGGGACGCACTCCATCGGCGGTGGGCGGGTGCGTTATCGCGGCTCCTTGCAAGACCCCAATGAGCTGGCGCTGGCCATTGGCATTGGGGTGCCGATTGCGTTCGCGCTGTTTTCGCTGCGACGATCCGGAACGCGGACAGCGCTGTTGGTGCTGACGCTGGTGCTGGTGGCGTGGTGCACCGTATTGACCCAGTCGCGCGGCGGGCAGCTGGTTTTTCTGACGGCAGTCGGGGTGTATTTCGTCAGGCGGTTTGGTTGGCGTGGCATCGCGCTCGGCGTGGTGCTGGCGGCGCCGCTGTTCTTGCTCGGCGGACGCAGCGGGGCCGAGGCCGAAGCGTCGTCGCTGGAGCGGCTCGAGTGCTGGTACGAGGGGATGTCGATGTGGAAGTCGAGCCCCATCCTCGGCGTCGGTGCGGGCCAGTTCCTGGACCATCATTTTCTGACGGCGCACAATTCCTACGTGCTGGCGCCGGCCGAGCTCGGCTTGCCCGGCATGCTGCTGTTCTCGATGGTGCTGTATACGTCGCTGAAGATCCCGGTGGCGGCTTTGCGGCGGGTCGGGCCCGACGGAGATCCCAAGGCGCGGGCCTGGGCGGTGGCGCTCATCGGCTCGCTCGCCGGCCTCTTCGTCGGGATTTTCTTTTTGTCGTTCTGCTACCACCAGGTCTTGTGGATCTGGTTCGGCGTCGCTGGCGCGTATTACCTGGCTGTCCAGCGCCACGATCCGGGCTTCGTGGTCAAGGTCTCGTGGGGCGAGGTGCTGTGGGTGCTGGCGGCCGATCTCGGGCTCATCGCGACGCTGTTCGTCTACACGCGCCTCAAAGTTTGATCGGCGCGACTACTTGGATTTTTTGGGCTTGGCAGCGACGGCGAGCTTGTTGCCTTTGAAGTTGAAGGTCTGGCTGCCGTAGGTCCAGGTGGCGGAGGTAGCGGGGTCGCCGCTCGACTCGGGGAGGGCGTCGGGGTGGGCGTCGAAGGTCTTGAGGCGATCGCCGCGCATTTTCTTGCGCAGGGCTGCGCGCTTGGCTTTGGCGGCGGCTTCGCGGTTTTTGGCCAGCGTCTCGGCGCTTTTGTGGGCGGTGTCGCAGTCGGCGCGGTTGCTCTCCAGCGACGTGAGCTTGCCCTTGATGAGGTCGGTCTCGAGGGCGAGGTCGACCTCGGCGGCTTTGACGGCGGCGAAGGCGTCGAGACAGGCCTGCGTTGCCTTTTGAACGCGGGCCGGGCCGTCGTCGCTATCGAGCGTCTTGGCGGCGTCGACTGCGGCCGTGTAGGCGGTGCGCAGTTTGTCGAGCTGCGGCTGCAGGCGACGGCGATTCTTGATGGCGAAGATCTCGCGTTGATAAAGCGGCAACGCGCCGTCCCAGCGATCGGGGAGGGCGGGGTTCATGCCGGGGGTCTTGCCGAGGCTGCTGGCGGCCGTGGTGAGGAAGGCGTCGATCTTGTCGGGCTTGTTCTTGAGGAGTGCCTCTTCGGCGTCGAGGAGCGCGCGCTTGGCGTCGTGCAGGATGACCTCGACCGGCGGGGCGTCTTTGGGGATTTTCCCGCTACAGCCCGGCAGGTCGACGGCCTTGCCGGTGACACTGAAGTCCTTGCCACAGCCGAGCGCGGGATCGAACCAGTTGGTGTCAGCCTCGGCAACTCCCGCAACAGCAGTGACTGCGAGACAGATCAAGATGGCGCGCATGGCGCCAACATACACCTATAACGGCGGGCGCGACAGGCGGCGGTCGATGCGGATGCCGTCGAGGAGGCGATAGCCCCAGCGGCCTTCGTGCTCGCTCTCGTACCAAGCGGCGCCGTCGCTGGTGCCGACGAACAGGAGGTCGACATAGTCGTGATCGACCTTCCAGCGGACCCGGCGTGCGGCGTCGAGGAGCAGTAGACCGTGCTCGTAGACGATGACCAGCTCGAAGCCTAGCTCGATGAGTAGCGTGCGGGTGTGGGCGTCTTGGGCGTCGCGATGCAGGCTGGCGCAGATGTAGATGTCGCGGGTGTTGCCGTCGAGGGCGTAGATGTCGCGGCCGGCCCAGTTGAGCAGCACCGCGGTGCGGCGCTCGGTGGACACGGACGACAACAGCAGCTGTGACGGGCCGAAAAGATTTGGTGTCAGCAGAAAATCCGACGTCGACGGGCCGTGCCAGAGGATGCCTTTGCGATGCGGCGCGAACACCAGACGATCGGCGTCCCACAGCTTGAGCATCGCGCCAGCGACGATATCCATCTCTCCGGTCATGGGCGTAGAAAGGGCATGGCCAGAAACGCGCGGAAGTAAGACGGCGGCAGATCGTGATCGATGCAGACCCGGCGGATGCCGAAGCGATCGAGGGTGGGAGCGACGACGAGCTGGTTGATTCCCGTCGCTGATGTGAAGGCGAGCTGATAGCCGGCAGCGCGGAGCGCGTCGCGTAGGACGGGACGGGTGGTGGCGTCGCCGCCGCCGGCTGGATAGGCGAGGGCGCGCACCGGGCGGTCGAGGACGGCCTCGAGCTCCTGGCGCGAGCCGCGTAGCTCGTCGGAGAGTTGGTCGGGCGGGATGGTGCCGAGCAGCCGATGGGTGCGGGTGTGGGACTCGACATCCATGCCGGCGTCGGCGAGCTGGCGCACTTCGTCCCAGGTCATGAGCAAGGAGTTGGCGTGGCGCTGGTCGTCCTGGCGAGTGTACGAAACCCCGGCGGCGACGGCGAGCTCGTCGAGAAAACGCGCGAGGTCGAGGTTCCAGCCGTCTTTGACCAGGCGCAGGACGGCGTCGATGGCCGGGCGGCGTGGCTCGAGGGGGATGTGAAACCTCGACGGATAGGTGAGGTCGAGCGCGGTACGCGTCGACTGTTTGATCAGATAAGCAATGCGATCCCACCAGAAGACGCGGCGCTCTTCGATGGCTTTCGAGACGACGAAGAAGACGGCGCGGAGGCCGTGTTTTTGTAGCAGCGGCAGCGCGTGCGTGCGGTTGTCGCGGTAGCCGTCGTCGAAGGTGATGAGGATGGGATTGGGCGGCAGGGGCTTGCCGTCGAGAAAGCCAATGAGATCGTCGATCCCGACGGTGCGGAAGTGCCGGGCAATGGTGCCGAGCTGGCTCTCGAAGCTCTCGGGTGTGGCGTCGATGACCTGCTCGTCGAACGGCGCTGGCGCGTGGCTAGGCTGGACGCGGTGGTAGGTGACGACGGTGAGGGCGTGTTGCGGGAGCTGGGCGCGGGTGCGGAGGACGAGGTCGGCGAGGCCGGCGCGGTCGACCCAGGCGGCGAGCTGCGCGCGGCGAGACATGGCCGCATTGTCCCTCATTTTGGTCAGCGTAGGGCGTCGAGGAGCGCGGTGTGCAGCGCTTCCCAGCCGCGCTCGTCGCTGGGCCAGCTCGTGCCGGGTCCGGCGTCGCCGAGGCCGCGGATGGATGCAAGAAGCTCGGCGGCGCGGGCGGGATTCTTGGCTTTCAGTTGCAAGAGGAGCTGGCGATCTTGGAGGCCGCGGCGCAGGGTCTTGAGCCGCAGCGACGGCAATGGACCCGGGTAGACCAAGAGGCCGTCGAGGTTGCCGTGATCGTCGCTGCCGCGGTGTTTTTTGCGCTCGTCGAAGGTGAGTGGGTCGGGCAGGTGGGAGGCCACGTCTTTGCCGGCGTTGTAGCGATCACGCACATAGAAGACCTCCCAGACGTGCCACAGCGGGACGTCGTAGCGGGCGGCGAGCCAGCCCCACGAGCGCAGCGCGCCGGAGTCGCCGTCGAGGACCATGCTGCCTGCCGACGGGGGACGGCCGTTGTAGGTCCAGTAGCGCGCGCGTGTGATGGGCTTTCCTCGATCAGGTGACGGGATCGAGGCCGGCGAGATGTAGATGTCGGCGTCGAGCTCGGGGTGCGGCGGCGCGGTGACGGCGCACAAGACGCGGCCGGCCGAGGTGGCGCGGATGATGCGGCAGGCGTGGGTGACGCGGGCGCGGGCTTCGGCGGTGGCGGGCTCGTCGACGGGGGTGACGAAGGGGATCTGCTGGCGATCGCGGAAGACAGCGACGGTGCGATTGGTGTCGGCGACGAGGGCGGAGTCGCTGGTAAGGTCGAGTGAGACCGGCCAGTAGGCGAGTCCGTCGAGGAATTCGCTGCGCGGGGGGGTGCGGCCGGGTGGTTGGTCGCTGGCAGCGAAGACGCCGTGCTGGCGGAGGAGGGTGACATAAGGACGCTCGACGGCGAGCTCGGCGGCGCTGTCGTCGTCGGGAACGTGGTGGATGCGGGCGATCTCGGACGGGAGATAGAAGGCCCAGACGAAGGGTGCAAGCTGGAGCTGGCCCGGGTCGACGGTGAGGTCGACTGGGATCTGGCGGGTGGATCTGTCGTCGCTGAGGGTGAGGGTGCCGTGATGCATGCCGGCGGCGCGGAGGGTGATGTCGAAGTAGGCTTCGTCGCTGACGATGGCGGTGGCCGTGCCATTGGCGTTGGGGCGGAGCTGGTCCGGGTACGCGCCGGCGCCGCGGCTGTCACCGTACATGCTGGTCGACGGCTCACGGACGACCAGCGCATCGAGTGAAAAGGCCGCCAGCTCGGTGCTGTCGAGGGTCAGCGTGCAGCGCGTGTTGCGGGCGGCGCGGATCTGCAGGCCCAAGATCTCGCCCGACATGCCCCGCAGAGTGACGCGTTGACCGTCGAAGATCGCGGATGGCGGCGATTCGCTGAGCTTGGCGCGCGTGGACTCGGTCCAGATGGCCAGATCAGGTCGCTTGCACGCCGCAGCGACGACAAAAATCCACAGCCACTTCATGCTATTTGCAGGCGGGCATCGACACATGGAAGACACCGCCCGGCGGCGGCGGGAGGTTGCCGTCGCCGACGAGGAGCTGACAGCCTTTGGTCGTGACGGCATAGCCGTGGTCGAGCCCGACCAGCTCCGCCGTTGTGGTCTGCGACGGGAGCGTGGTCTCGATCTGGCCAAAGGGCTGGCCAGAGCCGGGAATCAGAAACAGCACGGCGTGGTGCTGGGCGACGATGCCGTCGAGGCGCGGGGCGCGGATGGCCGTCCAGGCAGGCTGGGTCGCGGCGGGGTTGGCCTGCGCAGCGACCACGATGCGGCGATTTTTATCATCGGTGGGAGTCGTCAACGCGAGGCGCCAGATGGGTCCCGATGGGTTGTCTTGTACGGCGTAGCCCTTGTCGGGGATGGTCGGCTGCTTGACGCTGGTGAAGGCGCCCTTGGTGATGGCCAGCAGATCGACGCGCGAGCCGCCGACCGTCGCTGATGCGCGATCGGCGCCCACCGTCGGCGCCGTCATCGTATGGGCCACGAAGCTCACGCCGTCGCTGGCCTGCGTGAGCCGGATGCGGTCTTCGACGATCAGCGTATTGGGCCGTAGATAGACCAGCGTGCGCGTGATGCGCTCGGCGACGCGTTTGTCGCAGCCGTCGCGGATGCAGGCTGGTCGATAGGCGTCGGTGAGGTCGCCGACGGCCACCACGGTCTCGCCGTCGTCGTGAAAGAAGGTGGTGCGCACGTTCCAGCCCCAGGCGCCTTGGTTGGGCGAATAGTCGAGCACGCGCTTTTTATCGTCGATGAGCAAGGCATTGTGGTTGATGGTGCCGTAGCTGCCGTAGTCGGCGCCGTCGACCAAGAGGGCATCGCCGCCGCGCCACAGCTCGAAGTGGCCCTGATCGAAATGCTGATGATCTTCGACCAGATGAGGCCCAGACATGAACGATCCCCAGACCGCATCCGGCGTCCAGGCCGAGCGAAACAGGCTGAGTCCCGTCGACGGCAGATGCAGGCTGGTGGCGCTCTTGGGTCGCGGATCGATCACGGTTGCGCCCGGCCGTTCGGCGAGGAGCTCCATCCAGGCAATGCCTTCGGCGCCCTGGGTCTCGGAGAGCACGAAGCGGGCGACGGCGGCGCGCTCCGGCGCGACGGGCTCGAGCGCGTGGGCGACGAGCACAAGGCCCATGCGGCTGCCGCGCGCCGGATGGTTGCTCCAGTCGCCGCCGTCGTAGACCGACTTGCCGTCGGGCAAGAGCGCATGCAGATGATGGGTGGGCACCGCCGCCAGCCACGGGAGCTGCTTGGCAAGCGGCACACCGGTCGCGGTGCGCCAGGCGTCTGCCACCAACGACAGCTGGGCCGCATAGAGCTCGCCGTATTGCCAGCCCTCGGGATAGTCGCCGCCCGCAAACACCACGCGCAAAAACGGCAAGACCAACCCACCGAGGAGACGCTCGCGTGCATCGGCCAACCAGCCGTCAGCGACGGGAGCTTCGCCGCCGATGGCCAGGCCGGCCAAGATCTGGGTGGCGGCATAGCCCAGGAAATAATTGGTGCCGGGTTGGTCGCGGTGATAGCCGCTCTTCTGGTACCAGGCGAGCCAAGTGGTCAGACGGGCGACGAGGTGGGCGCGTAGCTTGGGGGTCATGCCTGCTGCGTCGTGGAGCCAGTCGTAGCCGAGCGCGCTGTAGACGCCGATGGTGCGGATGGGGTAGCCGCTGTCGCTCTCGACGCGTTTGTCGCCGCCGCCGCCGTCCCCGACCCGCTCTTTGTCATCGAGAAGGGCAGTAAGGTAGATGATGGCGCCATCGGCGTACCGTCGCTGACCGGTGGCGTGCCAGCACAGCGACAGCTCGGCCATCGCATACGCCCAGTCGAAGCCCTGATAGCCGGAGCGCTCACTGCCGTCGGCGTAGCGGTCGCAGTGGGTGACGACGGCTTTCCAGGCTGGGGTGCCGCTCGTTGCGGCCGCGCGCAGTCGTTTTCGCGCATCGTCGTCGAGAAGCAGGCGAGGATGGGCGCCGTGCGGGGTGCCGGTGACGACCTCTTTGGGTAACGGTCTCGTCGACGGCGCTTGTTCCGCGCCCGAGCGGCCGTGGGTCCATTGTTGTACCAACGCCACCAGACAGAGCGCACTCGCCGAGACCACCCACCGTCGCTGCACGTTCCTGGCGTAGCACGGTCCGCGACAATGGCATAGCAGTGTTAGACTGCGCGCGCAGATGCCTTCCGACGACGAACGCGACGACGAATGGACCTTCCGGCCAGTGCGGCGGCCGATGTATTTTTTCGGTCGGAAGCTGTTCGACATCAAGGCGTCGCTGTGGGTCTGCGAAAGCCATTTTTCCCGGCTGCAGAGCAACGAAGCCGACGTCGTCCCGAGTCGGCTCGCAGGCGACGCCAAGGCGGCCGGTGCCGTCATTCGCTCGCAGCCGGTCGCGTCCGATCTGCCGCTCTTCGAGCATCGCGGCGAGTTTTACCGTTGGGCGCCCAAGCACTTCGACCGCCAGCTGGTCCGCACCGACGGCAACTACGCCGAGTATCTGGCCAAGTTCTCCGGCAAGACGCGCAACAGCATGTCGCGAAAAGCCAAGAAATACATCGAGGCCGCCGGCCAGGACCCGCTCAAGATCTATCGCACGCCCGACGAGCTGCGCGTCTTTTTGGCCGAGGCCGCCAAGCTGGCGCCGTCGACGTACCAGGCGCGCGTCTTCGGCAACCAGCTCCCGGATTCGCCGGAATTCGTGGCCGCCACCGTCGAGCGCGCGGCGCAGAATCGCACCTTGGGCGTCATTCTCCAGCATCAGGGCAAGCCGGCCTGTTTCTGGTGGTTCACGCTCGATCACGGCGTCTTGTTGTCGGAGTACACGGGCTTCGACGCCGAGCTGCGCGCGCTGTCGCCAGGGACGGTGCTGCTGTCGCTGTTGCTGCCGGCGCTGTTCGCCGATCCCAGCGTCGAGGTGCTCGATTTTGGCGAAGGCGACAATGACTACAAGCGTCTCTATGCGACCGAGAGCCGTCGCTGCGCCGAGGTCTTCTGGCTGCGGGTGCGCCCGTCTACCGTCGCCATGGTGGCCACCGAAACCGCGCTGACCCGGCTCCGTTCGGCCGTGAAGCCGCTCGAAGACGAGCTCGAGCGCCGAGGCTGGCGCGCCAAGCTGAAGCGTCTGGTGCGCGGGCAATAGCTTGGGCGAGATCGCCAAAAAGACCGCATCGGGCGCGATGTGGACCATCTCCACCAATCTCGGCTCGCGCGCAGTCAGCCTCGTGGGAACCGTGATGCTGACGCGCTATATCGACCCCAGCGACTACGGCGAGGTCATGGGCGCGTCGGTGATGGCCGGCTCGGCGCTGGCGTTGTCCAACCTCGGGCTCGGTCAATATTTGGTCGCGCGACCCAAGGCCGGCCGTGCTGCGGCCTGGCACGTCACCTTTTACTGCACGGTCATCTGCGCCGTCGCGCTCGGCGTTTTTCTGATCGCCGGCAGCTCGCTGGGACGCTTTTTCAAGGTCACCGATGTCATGCGGTACCTACCGTGGCTGGCCGGGGTGACCCTGGCCGAGCGTATGGTCACCGTCGCTGAACGCATCTTGTATCGCGATCTACGCTTCAAGCTGGTCGGCATTTACGGCGCCGCAGCCGAGGTCTTGTACAGCGCGGTTTCGCTGGTGCTGGTCATGCGCGGCCACGGCGGCATGGCCATCGTCTGGGGCAATGTGGCGCGCACCGGCTTACGGGCCGTGGTCATTTTCGGCGCCGTCGCCTGGCGAGACTGGGTCGATGTGGGGCCGATCACCGCCCAGACCACGCGCGAGATCTTCGCCTTTGGTCTACCGCTGACGCCGGGCGCCATCGCCGGTTTCGCCTCTCGTCGCTGGGACAATCTGTTGATGTCGCGTTTCGTCGGTCCGGCGGCGATGGGCGCGTACAACTACGCCTACAACCTGGCCGACCTGCCAGCGTCGCAGGTGGGGGAGCAGATCGGGGATCTGCTGTTGCCGTCGTTCGGCCATCTGGAGCCGCCCGATCGCCGTCGGGGCCTGGTTCGCGCGGTGGGTCTCTTGGCGCTGATCATGTTTCCCATGGCGGTGGGCCTGAGCGCCGTGGCGCCGACGCTGGTGCGGGCGGTGTTCGACGAGCGCTGGGCGGCGGTGGCGCCGATGTTGATGATCTTGTCGGCGCTGTCGTTGACGCGGCCGATCGGTTACGCCGTCGCTGCCTATCTGCAATCGATGGGTCGGTCGGCGACGCTGTCGGCGCTGGAGATCGGCAAAGTGCTAGCGCTGTTCGCCGGCATCGTGGTGCTGGGGCCGCTCGGGCCGCTGTACATTTGCGGCGCGGTCGGTATCGCCTTCACCCTGCACGCGCTGGCTGGCCTCGTCCTGGTGCGCGCCGACGGGGTGCCGTTCCTGGCGACGCTGTTCAGCCTCGGTCGGCCGCTCCTCGCTTGTGTGCCGATGGTGGGCGCGGTGCTGGCAGCGCGCTTGGGCCTTCATCGTCTCGGGATCGACGGCCATGGCGGCATGATGGCGCGGGTGATTTCCGTCGCTGCAGAGATCGGCGCCGGTGGCCTTGCCTATGTGGCCGCGGCGTTTGTCGTCGCTGGGCCGATCGCGCGAGATTTTCTGGGCTTGCTTCGTTCGGTCTTGAGGCGGGGGCGCGGATGAACCGAATCGGCTGCTTGGTCTTGTTGTGGGCGACCTCCGCGACGGCCGAGGAACCAATGTTGATCGCCGTGCCGCCCGCGTTGCACGCGCGCTCGGCGACGTTCGAGGCCTCCGGCATCGCCTGGGCGCCGTCGCTGCAGCGCTATCTCATCGTCAGCGACGACACCGGCCCGCCGGGCAACGATCATCAGCCGTGGCTGCTGGCGATGAGCAAGGAGGGCGTCTTCGATGACCAAGTGGTCCCCATCGAGGGTATCGACGAGCTCAACGACGGCGAATCGATCTGCAAGGGCCCGGACGGACTCTTCTTCTTGCTGTCGTCGCATTCGCCGAACAAAAAAGGCTTGGTGCCGCCAGCGCGTCGGCGGTTGCTGCTGATGGAGCTGAAGGGCCGCGCGATGAAGGTCGTCGGTCAGGCGGATCTGAGCGCCTATGTCGACGCCAAGGGTCGTTCGCTGCTCGACGTCGCGGGCGTGGCGGCGAGCCCAGCGACGGGCCATCTCGACCTCGAGGCGGCTACGTATCAAGATCGCGCGCTGTATATCGGCATGAAGAGCCCGCTCACAGCGACGGGAGCCGCGGTGATCTTGCGCATCGAGTCGCCGGTCGAGGCGCTGCGGGCAGGCCGGATTCCGCCAGGTGCGCTGACCCGATCGTTCGACGTCACGCTGCGGACCAAGCACGTCTCGCAAGGGATCGCCGATCTGACCCGCTTGCCTGACGGCACCTGGTTTCTCGTCGCTAACGAGCCCAAAGGGCTGGCCGCGGATGGCGGTGGATCGCTCTACATGGTGGCGCCCAAGAGTCACACAGCCATCCTCTTGAAGCAGTTCGAGGGCCTCAGGCCCGAAGGCGTCACCGTCGCTGAAGATGGCAAATCGCTCATCATCGTCTTCGACATGAACGAGAATCCGCCGCTGTGGTTGCGCTGGCCGCTAAAGCCCTGAGCGATAAACGCGCAGGTAGTCGGCGACCATTCTCGTCGCTGAGTATTTGCTGAGGGCTTGCTCGCGGGCCCGGGCGCCAAACCGTACGGCCTTTTCGCGGTCTTGATGGAGCGTCGTCAAGGCGTGGCGCAGCGCGGCTTCGTCGCTGGGCGGGACCAGAAGGCCGAGATCGGCGTCGATCACGGCTGGGATGCCACCGACGGCAGTCGAGATCAGCGGCAGCCCGGTGGCCATGGCCTCGGGCAAGACCAACGGCAGGCCTTCGGTGACCGAGCTGAGCGCAAAGACGTCGAAGGCGCGCAGCAGATTCGGCACATCGCGGCGCGCACCGACGAGGTGCACCGACGGCAGATCCCGCGCCAGCTGGGCCAGCATCGGCATCTCGGCGCCGTCACCGACGACGATCAAGTGCGTCTTGGCATCCAATAGCGGCGCCGCGGCACGAAGCAAGAGCGCCTGATTTTTCTCGACGGCGACGCGGCCCACGGTGCCAAAGACGAACGCATCGGCGGGAATGCCGAGCTCGGCGCGGATGGCGGCGCGATCGGCCGCGTCGGGATAAAACCGGTCGAGATCGATGCCGTTGGGAATCGTATGACGACGGCTGGCTGGCGCCTCGCGGTTGGCGGCGGCGACTTCAGCCGTGAGCGCGCTCACCGAGACATACGCATGCGTCAACGCGCCTGCCGCCCGTCGCAGCCACAGGCGCCGCGCGTTGTCGGGGTTGGCGCCATGCTTGGTGTGCACCACGCGCGCCGAGGCCAATCTGCCAGCCGGCGCGCCGTAGATCAGCGCCTGCGGGTTGTGGGTGTGGACCACGTCGACCTTGGCCGTTCGCAAGACGAAAGCCAGCCGCGCCAGCAACTGGGCGTCGAAGCCGCCGCGCTTGAACATGGTGCGGACGTCGACGCCAGCGGCCACGAAATCGCGCCGCAACGGACCTGGGGCGAGGCCGATGGCCATGACTTCGTGCCCCAGCCGTCGCTGACCGATGGCCAGATCGAGGGCCACCCGCTCCTGGCCGCCGAGGCCGAACGACGACAAGACGTGCGCGATACGGGTCAGCGGCCGAGCCCACGCAGCATGATGAGCGGTGTCCTGAAAATCACGGTCAGCTCGGTAATGACGTACGACGACAAGCGCTCCAGCGACGCGGTGTAGGCCAGATCGTAGAGCATCTTCATGCGCATGTCGTCGGCCTCGGCGTCGTCGGCGCCGTCGAGCTTGAAGGGATTGGTCAGCGACTGGATGTGCTGGTGCGCTGGGCTTTTCTCGTCGGGGCGGCCGCTGTAGCCGAGGGAAATCTGGGCCAGGCCGGTGATCCCCGGCTTGACGTTGCGCATGCGCTCTTCGAAAAACGGGATGGCCAGCGCCAGATTTTCCAGCAGCTCGGGCCGCTCGGGACGCGGGCCGACCAGGCTCATGTCGCCTTGCAGGACGTTCAAAAACTGCGGTAGCTCGTCGAGACGGGTCTTGCGGAGAAGGCGTCCCACCCGGGTGACGCGTGGATCGTCTTGCTGCGCCAGCACCGCTCCAGAGACCTTTTCCGCATCGGTGCGCATGGTGCGGAACTTCCACATGCGGAACTCGGCGAAGCGGAAACTCCCCGGCCGATCGCCTGCGCCCAAGAGCTCGCCGGCCCGCCGCTGTCGATAAAAGAGTGGCCCCGGCGAGTCGAGCTTGACCGCGGCGGCGATGAGCGGAAAGAGCGGCGCCGACGCACACAGACCCACCGACGCACCAACCACGTCAATCAGACGCTTGAGCAGTCGGACCGATGGGGTCATGGCGCCAGCATCCTACCTTCTTGCGTGGTAACCTGGGGACTGATGATCCGCCTGCGTGTACCGAGCGCTCTTCTCTACCGCGATCTGGCGGTGCGCGCGGTGCAGGCGGCATGCAAGCTCGTCGGTGACGCGACCAGCAGTGCGGCGCTGACCGTGCATCGCGACTTCGACGATCATGTGGTCTCGGCGTTTTCGGAAGCGTTCAACAACGCCGCCATCCACAGCTATCGCGACCGCGCCCCGGGCGAGATCGAAGTCGAGATCGAGCCGGCCGCCGACTGCATCACGCTCAGGCTCCTCGATCGCGGCAACACCTACGTCATTGCCGACGTGCCCGACCCGGACCTCGACGCGCTGCCGGAGTCGGGGATGGGGCTTTACATCATCAAATCGTTCATGGACGAAGTGCGCTACGACCCAGGTGACGCCGTCGCTGGTCGGCCCAACGTACTCACCATGTCCAAGCGACTTTCAGACGGGGGAACCAAGTGAACTTCGAGCGGATCGACCGGGGGGACGAGACGGTCTTGAAGATTTCGGGTGCGCTCGACGCGATGTCGGCGCCCGAGCTGCGGCCCACGATCGACGCGCTGATCGCCGACGCGCGCGGCTCGGTGAAGGTCGATTTGTCGTCGCTGCGGCTCATCGACAGCTCCGGCGTCGGCGTGATCGTGTCGCTGTACAAGCGGATGCGTGCGGCGGGTGCGGTGATGACGCTCGAGGGCTTGCGCGATCAGCCGCTGGCCATCTTCAAGCTGTTGCGGCTGGATCGCGTGTTCGTTCTCGAATGATCCCCTGACGTGGCCTGGGTGATCTTGGTCGCGGCGCTGGCGGTTCCGGCGCTAGCGTATGTCGGATATCCGCTGTGGGCTGGGTTGCGTGCACGTTGGTGGCCGCGGCCAGTTGCCGCAAATCCGGGCTATCGACCGTCGGTGACGGTGATCGTGGCCGCCTTTCGTGAGGCTGCGACCATCGGCGCCAAGCTGGCCAGTCTGGCGGCGCAGGACTATCCGCTCGACCAAGTGATTGTCGCTTGCGACGGATCGGACGACGGCACGGACGACATTGCGCGGGCGGCTGGGGCCACGGTGTTGATGTTGCCGCGTGGGGGCAAGCCGCTGGCGTTGAATGCTGCCGTGGCGGCAGCGACGGGCGAGGTGCTGGTGTTTACCGACGCGCGGCAGCCGTTGTGGCCCGGCTCGGTGCGGGCGCTGGTGGACGATCTGGGTGACCCTGCCGTCGGTGCGGTGGGGGGACGGCTGGTGCTGGAGGGCGATGCACCGGCCGGGGCCTACTGGCGGTATGAAGCCGCGCTGCGACGGTGGGAGGGGATCTCGGGCTCGACGGTGGGTGTGTCTGGCGCCCTGTGGGCGGTCCGCAAGAGTCTGGTGTCGGCGTTGCCGCCAGAGACCATCCTCGACGACGTGCTGGCGCCGATGCGGGTGCGGCTGGCTGGCTTTCGGGTGGTATACGAAGAGAAAGCCGTCGCGGTCGATCGGGCGGCGGAATCCGGGCGAGAGTTTGGCCGCAAGGTGCGGACCCTGTCGGGCAACTTCCAGTTGCTGGCCATGATGCCGTCGCTGTTGTTGCCGTGGCGGAATCCGTCCTGGCTCGATTTCATGTGGCACAAGCTCTTGCGGCTGGTGGTGCCTTGGGCGCTGCTGGTGGCGCTGGCCGCGTCGCTGTGCTTGCCTTGGCCATGGGCATTCGTCGTCGCTGGCGCGCAGTTGGGCGGCTATGGGCTGGCGGGTTTGCGCGCGCTGGGCTTGAAATTGCCGCTGTCGGGCCTGGCCGAGACGTTCGTGGTGCTGAACGCAGCCGCGGCCTGGGGGTTTTTGCGGTTCGTGCGCCACGGTCGACGCCTGCCCTGGTAGATTGCCGACCATGCTGGGCTTTCGAGCCGTTGCCGACCCGACGCTGGACGACATCTTGTCGCATGTGTCGCGTTCGTTTTATCTGAGCCTGGCGGTGCTGCCGAAGTCGGTGCGTGCGCAGGTGTCGGTGGCCTATCTGGTGGCGCGCGCGGCCGATACGATCGCCGACTCGCGGGTCATCGAGCCAGCTCGGCGGCAGCAGTTGTTGTCGTCGCTGCGGGCCGGTGTCGAAGATCCGGAAAAAGCGCTGTCCCTCGGCGCCGACGTCGAACGGGAGCTCGTGAGCCAGGAAGGCGGCTGCACGCCGTCGGAGCAGGCGCTGCTCATCCGGCTGTCCGAGTGCCTGCAAAAATTGTCGGCGATGGAGAGCGGTGATCGGGTGCGGGCGCAAAAGGTCCTCTCGACGCTGATCACCGGCATGGATCGCGATCTGGCGCGTTTTCCGGCGCCCAAGCGTGGCCAGGATTGGGCCGGCCCGCCGGTGGCGCTGTCGACGCTGGCCGAGCTCGAAGAGCACGCCTATTTTGCCGCCGGCTGCGTCGGCGAATACTGGACGACGATGACCGCGTCGCATGTCGAAGGTCTCTCCCGCCTGCAGCGGCCAGACTTCGTCGCCCGCGGCGTCAGGCTCGGCAAGGCCCTGCAATACGTCAACGTCATCCGCGATACACCACGCGATCTGGTCGAAGGTCGCTGCTATCTACCGACGGAGCTGCTGGCACCGCGCGGTCTCGTCGCTGCCGATCTACGCGACCCCATCACACGAAAACGCGCCCGTCCGGTGCTGGCCGAGCTCGGCCGCATCTGTCTCCGTCACGTCGACGCGGCCTTTCCCTACGTGATGGCCATTCCGCGCACCGAGCCCCGCCTGCGTCTGGCGGCGCTGTGGCCGCTGTGGATCGGTCTCTCGACGCTGGAGGCCCTCGGCGCGTGCGAAGATCCACTCGATCCAGCCGCGCCAGTCAAGATCGCCCGCAGCCAGGTCTACCGCATCATGGCCGAATCGCTCGTCGTCGTGACGTCCGATACGTTACTCAGCCGTGCCCACCAGCGACGGCGAAAAGCGGCGGATAGTTAAGAGCGAGATCAGGAGATCAAGAGGAAAAACCTCCTGATCTCGCGATCTCGCTCTTCCAAATCTGAGGGGCTTAGCGTTTACGCTGGGGCTTCTGCCGAAACCCGGGCCGCTGCGCAAAGCCGCGCATGGCCTTCGGAACGTTGGCCGGCACAGCGACGCTGCCGTCGACAGCAAAGGCGGCCCAGGTGTTGCCATAAGGCGCGACCTTGAGCTTCTTGCCGGCCTCGGTCAGCTCGATGTTGGCTTCGATGCGGCCGTCGCCGGGGTTGGCGGCGAGACCTCGCTTCAACACAGCGACGGCAGCGTCTTTCTTGCCGCGCGCGTTGAGGCAGTAGGCGTAGAGCGTCCAGGCGATGCCCTCTTTGGGTGCGACCTTGGTCGCCGTCTCGAAGGCCTTGACCATGAGGCCGTCGTCCATCTTCTTGCGGAAGTAGGCGCAGCCGAGAAACGCGCGGCCTTCCCAAGGGCGCTTGGAGCCGCGCGCCAATTCGGGGATGGCCTCGTCGAGCTCGTTGTTGGCATAGAGCAAGACGCCAATCTGCGTGCGCAGCTGCGGCGCGATGAGCGGATGCCACGGCGCGAGACGCATGCCGGACCGCAGCGCCTTGAGCGCCAGCTCGCGACGGCCGCCCTGGAGGTGCTTTTGTGCCCCCTCGACGAGCGGATTGATGAGGTTGCCCACGCGCCGCAGCAAATAGACCGCGGTGATGAGGGTAGCAATGACCCCCGGCGTGATGGCGCCAGGGATACTGTGAACGGCGCCCGTCAGTCGGAAGGTGGTAGCGACGACGACGCCCATGAGCAGCGACAAGAAAATCGAGAACACGAAAGGCTCATAGCACAGTTTTGTGGCCGTGGCTTCTGGCTCTGCCAGGCCTACAATAGAGCCGTGCAACGGGTGCTGATCTTGGCGCGGGGCGGGTCGTACCGCGTCGATGACTTCGTCGCCGCGGCGCGTCGGCTCGGCGTCGAGCCGGTGGTGGGAACCGATCGCTGTCATCAGCTGGCGGAGCTGTGGGACGCGACCCAGTTTGGCTCGCTGGAAGTGCCGCTCGACGATCCAGAGGCAGCGGCGGCCAAGATCGTGGCGTCCGGGCCGTTTGCCGCAGTCATTGCCACCGACGATACGACGTCGGAGGTCGCCGCCCGTGCCGCGTCGCTGTTGGGCCTGCGGGGCAATGCGTGGGAGGCGGCTCGTCGGGCCGGCAACAAGCGGCTGCTGCGGGAGGCCTTGGCCGCAGCCGGGGTCGCGAGCCCGATCCACGAGATCCTCGAGCCTGGAGCGGTTCCAGCGACGACGCTCGCCTATCCCGTGGTGTGTAAGCCTCTTGGCCTTTCGGCCAGCCGGGGCGTCATTCGCGCCGACAGCGACGAGGAGCTGCTCCACGCCGTGACCCGGATCCGGGCCATCTTGGCGCATCTGCGTCCCAGCGACGATGCTGACGCGCGACGGGTGCTCATCGAGCGCTTTGCCCCGGGGCCGGAGGTGGCGGTCGAGCTCCTGCTGCAACAGGGGCGTCCGTCGCTGTTGGCCTTTTTCGACAAGCCCGATCCGCTCGACGGTCCGTTCTTCGAGGAGACCATCTACGTCACACCGTCGCGACATCCGGCCGAGCTGGTGACCAAGGTCATCAAGACTGTCGTCGCTGCGGCGGCTGCGCTCGGTCTCACCGAAGGGCCCATCCATGCCGAGCTGCGCCTCGGTCCAGATGGCGTCCAGGTCATCGAGGTCGCCGCGCGCTCCATTGGCGGCTTGTGCGGCCGCGTGCTCCGCTTTGGCCTGGGTGCGACTTCATTGGAAGAGCTGGTCATTTCGGCGGCGCTGGGCCATGCCGTGGACCCAGTTCTCGTCGGTGCAGCCGGCGTCCTCATGATCCCCATCCCGCGCGGCGGCGTGCTCAAAGCCGTTCACGGCGTGCCCGACGCGCGCACCGTGACGCACATCGAAGACCTCGTCATCACCGCCCAGCCCGGCGAGCTGCTGTTGCCGCTCCCGGAAGGCAACCGCTATCTGGGCTTTGTCTTTGCCCGTGCGGATGAGCCCGCCACCGTCGAGAACGCGCTACGCAAGGCGCACGACAAGCTCGTCGTCGAGCTGACGCCGGTCTTGTAGCTAAAACGAGTCGAGCTGGCGGTCGGTCGGTTCGGCGCAGCAGAACCAGCTCTCGGTAAGACGGGGCGCCGGGCTGGGAGCGATGTGCAGCGCCTTCACTGGAAGGCCAGCGGCAGCACGGGCCAGGGCCACGATGTCGGGGAAAAGGACCTCGGGCGGGAGATCGGCATCGGCGCGATTGCCGCACAGCGACGACACAGCCGACTGCAGCGCGTCCATGCGCGGATCCGGATGGACCCACGGATACGTGAGGCGGGCCTCGTCGAGCGGGCCAATGATCGATTGCACCTCGGGCAGCCCGAGCAGCAGCGAGCCCGGCGGCAACAGCAGGCGAATGGTGAGCTGCACCGGGTCGACCGCGCCGACCATCTGCTTGTGCTCGATGAAGTGGAGGAGCTCCAGGTAGTCGTCGAGCGTCGACCACGGCGTGAACGGCATCAGCGACGGGCGGAGGGTCATGCCCGCGGCACGGACAGCGTCGACTGCGGCGTCGACATCGGCGGCGGAGTGGCCTTTGTCGAGGAGCGACAGCACGCGCGGGCTGAGCGATTCCACGGCGCTGACGATGAACAGGCAGCCGAGCGCAGCCAGCTCCGGCAGCCGGTCCCGTTCGGCCAACAGATGCTCGATCTTGGCGGTAAAATCGAACGTCAGCGACGGAAATTCAGCATGGACCAGGCGCGCGATGCGAAGGGCATGCTGAGGTCCATTCAGAAAGTCCGGGTCGCCAAAGGTGAGATGCTGGGCGCCCGCCGCGACCTGACGACGGACATCCTCGACGATGAGCTCAGGCGAAATCACGAAGAACCGCCCGCCATAGACCGCCGGGACCGGGCAATGGCGGCATAGATGCTTGCAGCCGCGACTGGCCTCCACATAGCCGACCAGGCGCTCTTCTCCGTCGGGGAGACGCAGCTTGGCGTAGCGATCGAGGGCCGGCAAGACATCGCGGCGCGGCAGCACGAAGCGCAGACGATCGAGGACCACGTCCGGCCCCGATTGCGCGCTGTCACCGCGCTCGAGACGGCGTGCCGCTTCGACCAGGGCCTCGTCGGCCTCGCCGCCCAACACCAGCGTCGCCCCGCGGGCCCGCAACAGGCTCTCGTTGAGCGGCGCGTAGAGCCCGTAAAATCCCAGTGTCACCGACGGATTGAGCGCCAGCACGCGCTCGGCGGCGCGAAGGCCGAGGCGCAGCGCGGTGTGCATCGGGATGGCGATGGCCACGAAGCGCGCCTCTTTGACCACCGCTTCGTCGAGCTTCTGCACCGACAGATCGATCGCCCGCGGGCGGAAGCCGGCCTCGGTCAAAAACCCAGCCGCCATGGTTACGAGATGCGGCTGATGTCCCAGCTCGTACGTCGATAAAAGAAGGATGTCCCCGTCGCTGCGCAAGCTACTTGGCTTTGGGGGCCACGAAATCGGGCGGCAACTGCGCGCCCTCGCCGAAGAAATAGGCCTCCACTTGCTCGCGCAAGATCTGCTGCGCGCGCGGCGTGATGAGGTCGAGCCGATATTCGTTGATGATCATCTTCGAGTGCTCGAGCCACAGCCGCCACGCTTCTTGCGAGACGTTGTCGAACAGGCGCTGGCCGAGCTCGTCGGGAAACGGCTTCCACTTCATACCCTCGGCCTCACGACCGAGCTTCACGCACTTCACCATTCGAGCCATGGGCGAACTCTACGGGGTTGGGGCTTCAACCGCAATGCGTGCTCGTCGGACCAGGAGATATAGCACCGGGCCGAGCGCCACGAGGCCCGCCGCCAGTCCCACCGCCGCCCAGGACGCTTCCGCAAACGCCGCGCGCAACGCCAGGCCCAGCAGCACCAGCGGCGGCACGGCTACCAACACCGTCCCCACCACGCCACCCGGCACCCGGAACGGGCGTGTCAAATGCGGCTCACGTAGCCGCAGCGCCACCAACGCCACGAACTCCAGCGACAGCGCCAGGCCATAGAGCACGACATCGAGTAGCACCAGGCGATCGAAGCCGAGGCCGAGACAGGCGGTGTAGGCGACGGCACAGCCGACAACGGCCCAGATCGGAGCGCCGGTGTGCTTGTCGGTGCGCGCGAAGATCTTGGGCAGAAGGCCATCCTTGGCCATGGCGAGGGGGATGCGCGAATAGCTGAGCACGAGGGCATTGAACATGCCGATGCCGCAGGCCACGCCGCCGATGACCATGGCCAGGCCCAGCGCGCGGCCACCGACGGCATGACCGGCCTCCACCCAGGCGCCGGTGGTCCAGGCATGCGGGTCGACCCCGGCGCGGCGACAGGCCCAGATCGGCAAGGCGTAGCTGATGGCCACCAGCGCCACCGTCACCAACATGGCGCGGGGATAGGTCCGCTGTGGGTTCTTGACCTCGCCCGCCACCGTCGAGGCGTTGTCCCAACCCATGAAGTTCCACATGGAGATGATGAGACCGGCCAGCAGCGACGACGGCGCTGGCGGCGGCGCGGGCACGCCCGGCTGGGCCATGCTGCCGAAGATCAGCGCCACGAAAGGAGCCAGCAAGATCAGGGACAAGAGCAGCGACGCGCCTCCGACGGCACGCGCGCCGCGCAGGTTCCATATCGCGCAGCCGGCAATCATCGCCGCGCCGAGGATAATCTGGGTCATTCCCGTCGCTGCTTGAGGCCAGATGCGGCCGAGATAGAGCGTGAACAGCGTGGGATAGATGGCCATGTCGAAGAAGCTCGACGCCAGTGACAGCCACGCCTCCTGAAAGCCCCAAAATGGGCCGAGCGCGCGCTTGACCCAGGCGTAGTAGCCGCCGGTCTCGGGCAGCGCCGCCGCCAGCTCGCCCACCATGATCGCCGTCGGTAGCGACCACAGAAGCGGCGTCAAGACGAGCAGCAAAAGGGCGCGGTCGTAGCCCGCTTTTTGCACCAGCTCCTCGAGCCCATAGGGCCCGCCCGACACCATGAAATAGGTGGCAGCGACGAGAGGCCAGAACCTCACCGGTGGGTGGGCCCGCGGTTCGGCTGGGACATGTCGTGTTAAGGTACGCCGACCGATGAGCCCCTGGAAAGCGTCTCTGACGGGCTTGCGCGGTGGGAGTCTCGGCGGGTTGGTGGTGGATCTGTGGCGGCGGCCTTGGATGACGCTCGGGCCCGACCAGCGGTTCGACGAAGCGCGGGCCAACGCCAAGCTCGACCGAGCGGGGCTGGCTGGCCTGCAGGCGGCGCGGTTGCGGCGGCTCTTGTGGCGCTGTTTTCTGGATGTGCCGGCCTATCGCGATCGCTGGCAGGGCAAGCTCGTACCGTCGCTGATCGATGACGCGACCGATCTTTCGGTGCTGCGCGGCGTGCCCATGCCGCCAGTCGGCGAACGCGAACGGGCGCCGCAATCGTTCGTGGCCGTGGGTGCGGTGACCATCGAGGTGGCGCGCTGGACGCCTGGACCCCCGGTGTTTGCCGACGTGGAATCGGTGGCGCAGCGGGATGCGGTGCGGCGTCGTGCAGAGGCGGGACGACCGGTGGTGACGGTGTGGGGCGCCGAAGCCGCGGTGGCGCCACGCGCGTTCACCGACGACGAGTGTGCGTCCTTGTGGCGTCGTGGCGGGATCCTGTCGCTGCCGGAGTCGAGCGCGCAACAGCTATCGGGGCGATCCCAGATGATCGTGCGGACCGCGACATCCGAGCGCGTGGCTCATCAGCGGCAATTTGTCACCGCACCCGAGGTCGGCCTCGTCGCTGCCACCTGCGACGCCGGCCGACTCCACATTCCGGCCGACCATCTCATCGTCGAGATCCTCGACGACGACGTCTTGGTCACCGACCTCGGCAACCACGCCGCACCTTATTTGCGTCATCGGCTGCCGTTGCGTGGGCAGCTGGGCCGGTGTTCCTGCGGCCTGGCGTTCCCGACGCTGGAGCCCGTGTGAGAGTCCTCATCGTCACCAAGATCTTCCCGAGCGGCCAAGAGCCGCTGTCGTCGCCTTTCAACCGCCAGCAGTTCGCGGCGCTGGCGCGTCGGTGTGACGTGGAAGTCCTGGGGACGATTCCGTGGTTTCCCGGCGCCAAGCTGGTGAGCCGCTGGTCCTTGGCCGGGCGCCAGACCGAGGTGCCCCGCGTCGAGGTCATCGACGGCGTGCCGGTGGCCCATCCGCGCTTTCTCTTCGTGCCGCGCATCGGCCATGACTGGTCCGCGGCGCTGTACACTGCGTCGTTGATTCCCGCCGCGCTGCGCCGTCGCGGTCGCGTCGACGTGGTGCTGGGCTCGTGGGCCTATCCCGACGGCGTGGCGGCGGTCCGGCTGGCGCGCCTCCTGGGCGTGCCGTCGGTCGTGAAGGTCCATGGCTCGGATCTCAACGTGGTCGCCAAGCTGCCCGGTCCGCGGGCGATCTTGATGCGTGAGCTGCCCCGCGCCTCGCGGGTGGTGGCGGTGAGCCGGGCGCTTGGCGACGAAGCCGTCGGGCTTGGGGTGTCACCGACGAGAGTGACCGTGGTCGCCAACGGCGTGGACAGCGCCTTGTTTCATCCGCGCGATCGCGCTGTCTGTCGTCGCGTACTGGGCCTCGGCGACGGGAAACGGGTGGTCTACGTCGGCCGGCTCGAGCCGTCCAAAGGCGTGGTGGACCTGCTCGATGCCTTTTCACGTGAGTCGCTGGCCGGAATCCACCTGTCTCTCGTTGGAGACGGCAGTGCGCGTGCGGCTTGTGAGGCGCGCGCCGCAGCCTCGGGCGGTCGCATCACGGTGCATGGTGCCCGGCCGCTCGGCGAGATCCCCGACTGGATGGGCGCTGCCGATGTGGTCACGTTACCGAGCTGGAACGAAGGCACTCCGAACGTGATCTTGGAGGCGCTGGCCTGCGGGCGGCCTGTGGTCGGATCGTCGGTGGGCGGCATTCCCGATCTGCTACGGACGCCGGTCTTGGGTGCCCTGATATCGCCGCGTGATCCGGACGCACTGGCCGTTGCGCTGGCATCGGTGGTGAATCGCCATCACGATGCCGTGCGCATCGCCGCCGAGGGCGCCCGCGGTGGCTGGGCGGAGAGCGCGCAAAACCTACTGACGGTCCTCGAGGCCGCTTGGCGTGAGGGCCGCCGGTGAAGGTCCTCTACCACCATCGCACCCGCGGCACCGACGTGGAGGCCGTCCATATTCGTGGCGTCGTCGACGGCCTCACCGCGCTCGGACACGAGGTCGAGATGGTCGCTCCGCCCGGCGTCAGCGTGACCAGGCCCGAGCGCGTCGCAACGACGGTGGTTGAACCCGCGCCGAAAAAGCGACTGTCGCCGTGGTCGACCCTGGCCAAGCGCGCCCCGCAGAGCGTCTTCGAGGCCGCCGAGCTCGGTTACAACGCCTGGGCGCTCCCGTCGCTGGAAGCGCATCTGTCTGGCGTCGACTTCATCTACGAGCGCTATGCACTGTTTCTCGTCGCCGGGGTCGTCGCGGCACGTCACCGACGGGTGCCGCTCATCCTCGAGGTCAATGATTCGGCGGTTGTCAGCCGCATTCGCCCGCTCGGCTGGCAGGCCGCCGCGCGTCGCGTGGAGCGCTTCGTGTGGCAGCGCGCCGACGCAGTCATCACCGTGACCGGCTATTTCCGCGACCTCATCATCGAGGCCGGCGTCGACCCCGGCCGCGTCTTGGTCATGCCCAACGCCGTCGACGAAGCCGCCTTCGCCACACTGCCCGACGGCCAAGACGTCCGCGCCCGCTTGGGCCTTCAGGGCAAGGTCACCATCGGCTATGTCGGCGCGATGAACTACTGGCGCCGGGTCGACCTGTTGGTGCGCGCCTTTGCCAGGCTCGAGCAACCCAACGCCCAGCTCGTCCTCGTCGGTGACGGCCCCGATGCCGACGGCGTTCGGCAGCTCGCCGCCAGCCTCGGGATCGCCGATCGTGTCACCCTCACTGGCGCCGTCCCGCATGCGCAGATCCCGGCTCATCTGGCCGCGCTCGACATCGCGGTGATCCCGCACTCCAACATATACGGCTCGCCGATGAAGCTGTTCGAGTACATGGCGTCCGGCAAAGTGGTGGTCGCGCCCTGGCTGCCGCCGATTGCCACCATCGTCGACGACGAATCGGCGCGCCTGGTGCCCCCTCTCGACGAGCCGGCCTTGACCCGTGCGCTCGACAGCCTGGTGGCCGATCCCGACCTGCGACGGCGGCTCGGCACCCGCGCCCGCGCGCTGGCGCTCCAAAAACACGTCTGGCGCCACCACGCCGAAGACATTGCCGCCCTCGGTGCCAGCTTGCGTCGCGCACAGGACGGCGCTACACCTCGACGATGACGACGCCATGGACCGCCTGGCCCCGCCGCGCCCTTCGTCTGGCGGCGACGGCGTTGCCGCGGTCCCTGGTCACGTTCAGCGGCCCCAGCACACGCCGACAGCTAGCCCTCACCTTCGATGACGGCCCCGACACGCTGTTGCCCGAGTATCTCGACGTCCTCGATCGCTTCGACGCCCGCTGTACGTTCTTTCTCGTCGGTGCGCAGTGTCAGAGGCGGCCGGATTTCGTGCTGGAGATCATTCGGCGCGGCCACGAGGTCGCCAGCCACGGCTACTCGCATCAGCTCTTTCCCGGCATGACCGGGGTGCAGCTCGACGACGAAGTGCAGCGCACCGCGGCGCTCTTGCCTCCGTCCGTGGCCAGCCGTCCGCTGATCCGGCCGCCGCAGGGGGCCAAGTCAGTGGGCTCGCTCCTGCATCTCGGCTACCTCGGCTATCGCACGGTGTTCTGGTCCCTCGACTCCGACGACTGTCGCACGCGCGATCCGGACGTCATCGTCACGCGGGTCACCGAAAAGGCCGTCCCGGCGAGATCGTTCTCCTGCACGAAGGCCAGGCATGGACTCTGGAGGCGCTGCCACGGCTGCTCGAGCGCCTCACCAGCGACGGCTATCGTCTGGTCACGGTCAGCGAGCTGTTGCGGCTATACTGAGCTGTGGTGTGGACCGAAAACGAGCCAGGCGTGGCCGCTGAGCTCGGACGGCTATGGCGACGCGCGCGTCGGCGGCTCGTGCGCGTGCTGCTGTTGGCGCTGGTAGGCACCTCGCTCGTCGTCGGTATGCGTGCGCGGCGGCCGCGCTCGTATCAAGCGCGCGCCGTGCTCCGTGTCACCGAAGGCGATCTCGATCCCACCACCGCGCCCCGTCCCGCCAAGCGCCTCCGCGAGCATGTCCTCGACGTGGCCATGGCCGCGCCCAACCTGCTCGACCTGATGCGGCGGCGGAGCCTCTATCAGGGCCAGCTTGGCCGCGATCCGACCTTCGCCGTGGAGAGCATGCGCGAGGACATCACCGTCGAGGTGTGGCGCAATTATTTCATCGAAGAGCGCCAGGCCGACGAGCCGGCGCGTTCTGCCCGGATCGCCATCGCTTATCGGGCGGGCACGCCGGCCCTCGCCGAGACGGTGGTGGCCGATCTGGTGAATCTGGTCGTGGACGTGGAGCGGTCGGCGCGGGTGGCGCATACCCGTCTCGGCGCAGAGGTGGCGGCACACGAGTCGGCGGCGCTGCGCAGCGAACAGACGCGCCGACGCACGGTGATCGAAGCCGACCGCGCGGTGCTGGCCCACAGCGATGGCCCTCTGGCTGCCACCTTGCGATCGCAGATCACCGTCGGTGAGACCCAGCTGCAAAAGATCGCCGAGCGGCTGACCCTCGCCGACAAACGCGCCGCGGATCTCGAGCTGCGTGCGTCCTTGGAGAAGGCCGAGCTTGGCCTTCGCTTCGAGATGGTCGACGCGCCGCACGTCCCGCCCCAGACGGGCTCGCGGCCGCTCGAGCTGGTCCGGCTCGGCCTGGTGGTCTTTCTTCTTCTGTTGCCGCTCTGCGTGATCTTCGTCGGTGCGTTCGATGACCGGATCTACAGCGGCGAAGATCTGACCCGGCTCGGCATCCAGCCACTCGGCAGCGTGCCCGCCTTCGACGGCGACAACCTCGGCGCGCTCGACGACCGTCTGCGCCGTAGTTCAGGTGCTAACATGGCTCGGTCATGAACGAACAGTCGAACCTCCCGATGCGCACGGCCCGTGATCGGCTCGACCGCATGGTCGGCTTCGTGTCGCGCGCGCGGCGCTTCTGGCTGGCCGGACTGACTCTGTTTGCCGTCGGTGCGGCGGCATCGGTGGCCTATGCCTTGGTGCGGCCGCGCATCTACAAGAGTGAGACGCTCATCCTCTATCACGAGGGCATTCGCTCGGCGGATCTGACCGGCACCGACTCGGGCGGCGACCCGGCGCGCAAGCTCGGCCTCAGGCTCAAGGAGATGGTGCTGTCGCGCACGCGGCTGCAGTCGGTCATCGAGGAGTTCAAGCTCTACCCCAAGCTCGTCGACGATCGCGGTTTTGTCGATGCGGTCGACGAGATGCGCAATCACATCGCTTTTCGCGTCAAGGACAGCGACACCTTTGGCTTGTCGTTCGAGGGGCCCGATCCCCGCCAGGTCCAGCTGGTCACCGCGCGGCTGGCGCAGACGTTGATCGCCGAGAACAGCAAGAATCGCAGCGAGCAGGCCGAGGTCACGCGTGAGTTCCTCGACACCGAAAAAGAGCGGGCCGAGACCGAGCTGAAAGAGCACGAGACCAACCTGGCGCGTTTTCTGGGCAAGCACCCCGAGTTTGCCCGCGAGTCCACGTCAGCGACGGCAGGCACGGCCTTTCGCGCGGCGGGCAAGAGCCAGCCCTCGCCGTCGAAGTCGACCGATCCCGAGCTGTTGGCGCTCGAGCGCGAGGCGGGCCGCATCCAGGAGCGCCTGGGAATGCCGACCAAGAAGAAGCACGACGACGTCGCCGATCCCAAGCTCAGCGCCGAAAAACTGGCTGCCGAGACCGAGGTGGCGATGACCCAAAAAGAGCTCAACGACAAGCTCAACCAGTTCACCGAGCAGCACCCCGACGTGCGCGCCGCCAAGAGCAAGCTCAAGAACGCGCAGGACCGGCTGCGTCGCGCCGAGACCGCGCTGGCGCCCGTGGCAGCGACGCCAGACGTCGAGGCCGAGGGCGTCATCGATCGCGCCGCGCTCGACAACGAGCTGCGCCGCATCAACGACGAGATCGCCGCGCGCAAGAAGCGCAAGCGCGAGGAGCCTAGTGCGGCGCCAGCGACGAGCTCGGCGGCGTGGATCGTCGCGCTCGAGACCGACTGGACGCGTCTCAACCGCGAGGTCGCCGAGAGCCGTGAGAAGCAGCAACAACTCCAGGACAAGCAATTCAAGGCGTCGATGCTGGAGAGCGCCGTCGCTGCCGGACGCAACACGCAGATGACCGTGGTCGACCTGGCCTACAAGCCCACGCATCCGGCCAAGCCGGGCCGGGTGACGATTGTCGCCATTGGCTGTCTGTTGGCGTTGCTGTTGGCGCTGGGCCTGACGTTGGGGTTGGTCCTCGTCGACGACCGCATTTACGATCGGACGGATCTCGAGGCCTTGTCGACGGCGGGCATCAGGTTGCTCGGGGTCGTGCCCCGGGCGTCCCGGAGGGGCCGTGGCTGAGGAACGTAAAGGCAAGGGTGAGCCGCCGTCGCCGTCGCTGTCGCCGTCGCCCTCGCCCTCGATCGAGCCGCGGCCGCTCACGTCGGCGCCGACCCGCAATCTGCCGCTGGTGCGGCCGCCGATCTTGACGCCGCCACCATCGACCAAAGGCTCACAGACGTCGCTGTCGGGCGCGAGGACGATGCAGAACGTGCGGATGCCGGCCCAGGCGGTGTCGGTCTCCGATGTGCCGATGCCGTCCGCGGCCGAGGCCCGTGTGCGCGCGGTGCTGGAGGAGCTGGCCAAGCCTGGCCCGGCGACGTCTTTCGTCGACACCACCGGCGTCGACGAGGGTGAGCGCTATCTGAAGACCGCGTCGGTGACCATGCCGCCGCGCATGTCCGAGCCGGAGTCGTTCGCCGCGCCCCAGCCGACGTCGCAGCCGTTCACTTCCCCGCAGCCCCAGTCGGGGCGCCAATCGGCACGACCGTCGGGACAATCACAGGCGTCGACGGCGATTTCGCTGCCAGCCATGCCGGCGCAAGCGGAGGGCGATCCGTTTCGGGTGGTGCTCAAGGTCTCGTCGCACCAGTTGCCGCGGGAGACCGATCCGCGCCTGGTGCTGATCCACGATCCTGATTCTCATCGGGCCGCTTGCTATCGGGTGCTTCGCCATCGTCTGGCCGATAGCGGCGACCCACGCGTCATCGCCGTCAGCTCGGCGCGCGCGGGCGAAGGCAAGACCACCTGCGCCGCCAACCTCGCCCTCGCGCTCGGTGAATGTGGCCGCGCGCGCGTGCTCCTCGTCGAAGCCAACCTGCGTGCGCCGTCGCTGGCCGGCCTTTTCGGCTTTCGGCCGCCTCTCTGTTTCGCCGAGCAGCTCGACCAGCATCGCGAGTCGCCAGAAAAGCCGTGGTCGGTCGTCGACGTGGGCCCACCCGGCCTCCACGTTGCGGCGGTCAACCCTGGCACCTCGCGCCCGCTGCTCGACGGTCTTGCTTTCGGCATCGCCATCGACATGCTCCGTCGCGCCGGCTACGACTACCTGGTCATCGACACGCCGCCGGTCCTCGACTCCGCCGACGTCAACATCGTCGCCGACTTTGCCGACGGCACGCTGCTCACGACCTGGGCACGCAAGAGCTCGAGTCGCGATCTACGCCGCGCCGTCGAGCAGCTGTCCCCGACCCACCTGCTGGGCGTCACCCTCCTCGACGCCTAGCGCGCTTCAGTTGACGGGCTGGGCGAGCTCCACGGGCAGCGCCAGGGTCTTGAGCGACGCCTCGATCTTCTGGCGGTCACCGACGACGACGATCACCAGCTCGGAGGGGCGAATGAGCGTTTGGGCTCGGGTGGCGAGGGATTCGGGCGTCAGGGTGGCGCTGGTGGCGACGAGGCGATTGAGGAGCTCCACCGACTGACCATTTTGGGCGAGCTGGGCGAGGGTCATCGCCGTGCCTTTCGAGGTGCCCCAGTCCGTGATGAACTGGCTCTGCATCATGACGCGGCATTTGGCCAGCTCGGCGACGGGGATCGGGGCCAGGGAGCCACGCAGCTCCTTCAAGATTTCACCAATGGCCGCCGCAGTGACATCGGTGCGAACGGCGCTACCGACGTGAAATGTGCCGCCAGCACGCTGGAGATCCCAGACCGCGGTCACTCCGTAGGTATAGCCATGCTTCTCGCGGAGGTTCTGGACGAGGCGACTGGTGAACGTGCCGCCAAGAAGCATCTCCAGCATCGAGAGGGTGGTGAGCTCTCGGCTACTCCAGCTTTCACCGCGGTGACCCACGCGAACCTCGGACTGCGGCGCGTCGGGCTTGTCGATGAGGATGATGCGTGACGGTGCCACCAGCGTCGTCGGCGCCACCGTCGGCGGTGCGGCCTCGCTCTTCCAGCCGGCGAACGCAGTCGACACCAGCGACGAGAGCGCGGCACCGCCGGCGTCGCCGACGATGACCACGGTGGTGGTGCGCGGGCCATAATGCGCCGACCAGAAGGCGCGCAGATCCGCGCCGCGGATGGCGGCGATGGAGCGCACGGTCCCGAGGGTGGGATGGCCGTAGGGGTGCGGACCGTAGAGTGCCCGTGACATGGCGTCATTGGCCATCTGGTGAGGATCATCGAGCTCGTGCTTGCGGTCATCGATCTGCCGATCCCGGATGGCACCGAGCTCGGTCTCGTCGAACCGCGGTCGAGAAACGAGGTCTCCCAGCATGGCGAGCGCGCCCGGCAGCCGGCTCGACTCGACGGCGAGGTCGAAGATCACACCAGACCGCAGACATTTGACGTGCAGCTCGGCGCCAAGATCGTCGACGACCTCGCCCATTTCGCGCGGACCGTGGGTGCCGGCGCCGCCCTCGTCGAGGGCCCGTGCAGTGAGCGCCGCAAGCCCTGGCATCTCGACTGGATCGAGCTCCGAGCCAGCCTGGACCACGACGGCGACATGGACGAGGGGCAGCGTGGAGCGTGGCACCTCGACGAGCTTGAGCCCTCCCGCCAAGGACGTCGTGCGTGCCGAAAATTGGAACGGCCCGAGCATCGCCGGCGACGGAGGACGCGCCGGCAAGCTCGGGGCGGCCGCGACCGAAACCGCCCACAGCGACGATAAAAAGACGAGCTCAGTGCGCACGGGTCGCCGATCGCGGTGTGACGATCACCGCCACGTCAGGCTCGGCGAAGATCAGCCGTGCAATCCAGCGCACGTCGCTGGGCGACACGCGCACGAACTGCGCCAGGTGATCGCGCCGCAGCAGCCCCGGATCGCCGAACATCGATTCGTATTCGTTCAGCGCGTCGGCGCGGGCGTTGAGTCCGTCGAGGGCTTCGAGGGTGGTGCGTTCGACAAAGGCGCGGGCGCGTTCCACCTCCCGCTCCGACGGCATCTCACCGAGCGCCAACAGGCCAAGCTCATTGCGAATGGCCCGCTCGAGCTCAGCTGCGGTGTGGCCTTCGCCCACGTTGGCGGTGATCTCGAGGATGCCGTCGTGCTCGTGGGTGTCGTGCTTGACGTTGATCTCCGACGCCAGCTTGGTGTCGTAGACCAGCCGGCGCTGGAGCCGCGACGAGCGGCCACCGCCAAGGACTGCCGCCAACACCGTTGCCTCCGCCGCGCCGCGCCGTCGCAACGCCGGGGCATGCCAGGCCAGGGTCACCTGCGCCACTTGCACCCGATCTTGCAAGCGCACCGTCGCTGGCTGGGCCAGCCTGGCCGGGGGCGGGGTGAGATGAAGTGGCGGCGGTCGCGGCGGAATCCAGGCAAAATAGCGCTCCACCTCGGCCCGCGCTGTCTTGGGGTCGATGTCGCCGGCTACCACCAGGGTCGCGTTCGACGGCACATAGTAGGTGCGGAAGAAGGTCTGCACCTCTTTTACCGTCGCTGCGGTGAGGTCGGCGTGCGAGCCTATGACCGGATGGTGATAGGGGTGCCCCGTCGGCCACAGCCTGTCGACCAGGGCCAGCTCGACGCCGCCATAGGGTCGGTTTTCGTAGCTCTGTCGTCGCTCGTTCTTGACCACGTCGCGCTGTAGATTCAGCTTCTTTTCGGTCATGGCGTCGGCCAGCGAGGTGAGCCGGTCGGCCTCCAGCCACAACAAGGTGGGCAAGAGAGGCGCCGGCCCGCTCTCGTAATAGTTGGTGCGATCTTCGTCGGTGGAGGCATTGTTCTGGCCACCCAACGCCTCCATGATGCGGTCGAATTCGCCGTCCGGCACCCGCGTTGTCCCCATGAACATGAGGTGCTCGAACAAATGGGCAAAGCCAGTCCGGTGAGGCGCCTCGTCCTTGGAGCCCACGTGAAACCAAAGATTCACGGCCACCTCAGGGGTGGTGTGGTCCTCGTGCAGGATGACCGTCAGACCATTGTCGAGGCGGAAGCGCTGATACGCGATCTGCAATTCGGTCGATGTTGCCGTCGCTGAGCTGGCCAAACAGAGCGTCCATAGGGCCACCCCGGCCGCGGCCCAGGGCAGGCTCGGGCCCGGTCGGCAGGGACGAGGGGAGCGCATCCCGCCGACGCTAGCACCAAGCCTGGGCGGAGGCCACCCGAGTCCCATGAAGGGTTCGTCACATGGATGTGTTTCTTTTCCGGCAGTACCCGTGTTAAGAGCAGGCCATGCCCTCCAAGACTCCCTCCAAAGGCAAGAAGGCGCCTGCCGCTGCGGCCAAGGAGTCGGTGGCCAAGAAGCCGCGCCCCGTCACGGCCGCGGCCAAGCCAGCGGCGAAGTCCAAGCCTGCAGCAGTCAAGACCAAGCCTTTGGCCAAGGCCCCGGCGGTCCGCGATCTCGACGACGATGAGGATCTCGCGCCGGGCCTCGACGACGACGACGATTTGCCTGGGTTCGAAGACGAGCCCGAGCTGGCCGGCGGCGCCGATGCCCCCGACGACGACGTTGATGCCGACGACGACGACGATGAAGACGGCGACGAAGACGGTGAGAAGAAGCCTGCCGCCAAGGGCAAGGCAGCAGCCCCCGCCGCCAAGAAGGCGCCCGCGCCTGCGCTCATCAAGAAAGATCTCCTCCTCGAGCCGTCGGCCGTGGTTCCGGCCCGCCGTCTCACGCCAGAGGCCAAGGCGCGCGTCAACGAGATGGTCAAAAAGGGCATGCCGCTCGGCCAGGCCCTCAAGGCCGCAGCGTCGTGGGAGACCTTCGTCGCCCCAGTCCGCGAAGAACCGGCCAAGCTGGTCGGCAAGGCGTTCGAAGGCGGCCCCCGCCGTCCGCGCCCGCAGCAGAGCAACGACGAGCCCGCCGCGCCCAACAACTTCGACGACGAAGAGCCGATCAGCACGTCTTCCGACGACGATTGAACCTCCGGGCGGGCCTTTCGCTCGCTGCGGGACACCACAGATCGGACGATTGAGCCGGCCTCGGTTCACACGAGCTGCCACCGCGACAGCGATGTCGTGGCAGAGGCGCGTGAGGGCTAGCGCCGTTGCGATGTCGGCGTTCGATCAGCGCTGGCCGACTTCTTGCTCTGTCTCCGCGCATGGCAATACGGAGATGGTCGGCGCTGCTCGGAGCGGTGCTGCTCGCGGCTTGCCCGCCGCTGCGCGCGGCCAACGGTGAGCTCCACATTGCGCGGTTCGGCTTCGCGAACAACTGCACCTTCTACGACTGCGTGGGTCAGGTGTTCGCCTCCGGCGGGACGCACAGCGACATCACCGTCGCCACCGGCGAGGACGGCTGCAACGGCTTCGCGCGCTCGCTCGACTTCGCGCGCGCTGCCTCGACGAACGACGACGTGGCGCACGTCGACGTCGTCGGGGGCTCGCAACTCCGCCTGACCACTGGCCGCGCCGGCTCGGCCAAGCTCGAGCTCTACGACGCCGCCGATCACCTCATCGATCGCTACGCGATCGAGGTCGCCGATCCCGTCACCTTCGGCCTGCCGGCGTCTCAGCTGCTCATCGAGGGTAACGTCACCACCCTCGACGTAGCGGCGCGCGATGCGGCCGGTCGCGTCGTGACCTCGGACCAGGTGACCCTACAGACCAGCGGCGCCACCAGCCTCACGACCCAGCCACCGTACGCCTTCCCGGTCAGCGTCCAGTTGAATCAGGCGCTCGGCACCGGGACCCTCACCGTGAGCTACGGCGCGCTGACGCAGACGCTCGACCTCGAAGGCGTGCCGCTGTCGGCGATCACTAGCCTCGTCGCTGACAGGCCGGCGCTCGCGGTGGTCGCTCCGGTCGACGTTGTCGCAGGCGACCCACTCTTGTCGATCACCGCGCTCGCCGGCACGCGCTCGGTCGTCGGCCCGGTCTGCGAGTGGACGACGAGCGACCCGTCGCTGATGGGCTACGGCGCGGCGGGGACGATCGATCGGCCGGCGATGCGCAACTGGTTCCGCGCGACCCGCGCCGGCAACTTCACCGCCACCTGTCGCGTCGCGACCGCCAGTGTCACCGTCGAGATCGACGCCACCACCAGTGCCAAGTAACGCGTCCGATTGCTAGCGTTCACTTCATGACTCTCGGCGCCGTCGCTGTGGCTTCTTGCGTCGGGTGGTTTTGGGGCGGCGCTTTGGGGCGGTCTTGCGGGAGCGGGTGTAGGGCTGGGCCTCGACTTTGACCGGGAGCGGCGGCAGCGACGGGTTGCGGGCGCGCTCGACGCCGGCTGGGGTCAGCTCGGCGCGCTGAAAGTCGATGCGTTGGCCGTCTTTGTTGCGGAAGGTCGCCAGCTCTACGGTGACGAGCTGGGCCCGGATGAGGCCGCCGAGTAGGTGCTCGAAGGAGCGGCGATCGAGACGCTTTTCGTCGAAGTGCTCGCGGTGAAGGCGGCCGGTGGCCAAGGGACCGTCGCTGAGCGCGCTGAGAATGCGCTGCAGGCTCTGCTCCTCGGTACCGCTCGGCTGGCGAAAGGTGCGGGCGATGCAAGCGGCTGGCGCGCAGACATCGCACACGCCACAGGGTTTGCCTGAGTCGTGCTGGTCGCCAAAATGGCGCACCAGCTGCAGCATCCGACAGTCGTGTCCGTCGGCAAACTGGCCGATGAGCTCGAGCTCTCGTTCTTTGTAGCGCTTCTGCGCCGTGTAGGCCGGCTCCCACGCCGGGTCACCGCGTTCGAGCTCGCCGTCGGTTCCGATCTGGACCCCGCCATGGATCCACAGCTTCTCCAGCGCCTTGTCGAAGCCCTCTGGGCCTTCGCCAAGCCGGGCCCGACGCGCGACGGTCTCGCGTGGCTCGGGAGTGGGTCTGAGCGCGCCGTAGAGCTTCTTCAGCGACGACGGATCGGGGTAGTCGCGTTCCTGAAAGAATTGATGCGTCTTCTTGTCGACGAAGGAGTGCATCAGCACCGCCCGCGCTGGCTGGCCATCTCGTCCCGCGCGACCGATCTCCTGGTAGTAGCCCTCGACGCTGGCTGGCAGTGCGGCATGGATCACGGTGCGGATATCGGCCTTGTCCACGCCCATGCCGAAGGCCACCGTGGCCACCACTACCTCCATCTTGCCATCGAGAAACGCCGTCTGCACCCGATCACGCGCCGCGTGATCCATGCCGGCGTGGTAGGCAGCGACGGCAAACTGGCCCTTGAGCTCGACGGCGATCTCCTCAGCCAGCTTGCGTGTCGAGGCATAGACGATGGCTGGCCGTCGCTGCGGATCGGCCAGCAAGGTCTTGACCGCCACGGCGCGATCTCCCGGGCTCAGCTGCACGACCTCGATGCCGAGGTTGTCTCGACGAAAGCCATGAATGAAGCGGGCAGCGTTGGGCAGGCCGAGCTGCTGCAAAATGTCGTCTTGCACCAGCGCCGTGGCCGTCGCGGTGAGCGCCAGCACCGGCGCACCCAGATCGCGCAGATGCTGGCCGAGCATCCGGTAATCGGGCCGGAAATCATGGCCCCAGGCCGAGATACAATGTGCCTCGTCGACGGCGACCAGGGTCGGTCGATGGCGCTTGAGGAGCTCGACAAAGCTCGGGATGCGCAAGCGCTCGGGGGCGACGAACAGAAAATCGAGCCTGCCGCCGGCATAGTCGGCAGCGGCAGTCTTGGCCGCTGCCCGATCTCGGCCGGAATGAATACGATCGGCCGACAGCCCAAACCGCCTGAGCTTCTCGGTCTGATCTTCCATGAGCGCGATGAGCGGGCTCACGACCAAGGTCGTCCCGCCGCGCGCCAGTCCAGGGAGCTGATAGCAGAGCGATTTGCCGGCCCCGGTGGGCATGACCAAGAGGAGGTGTTTGCCGTCGGTGGCCGCCCGACAGACGTCCTCCTGGAACGGCCGGAACCGATCAAAGCCAAAGGCTTTCTTGAGCAGTGCCGACAAATCTCCCTTGTCGACAACCTCGCCGCGTGACGCCCAGGATTTCGCCGTCGATGCGGGCGACGGAAAAGACGAAGACGGCGGCGGAAAAGACGACGAAGACGGCGGCGGCGAAGACGGCGGCGACGAAAACGGTGGCGACGAAAACGGTGGCGACGAAGAAGACGGCGGCGATCGCGGGGGCATCCCAGCCGGACGCGCCGGGCCTCCACCGCGCACTTTGCCCACCACCTCGGTCACATAGCGCTCGATGCGCTCCATGAAGTCGCCGAGCTCGCCTTCTCGTCGCTGAATCTGCTGCAGCCGCGCTTCCCACTCGCCGGTCATGGCCGGACTCTTCACGTCGGGGTGGACCACCTCGATGAGCGCGATGCCCTTGTCTGTAGCCCGGATGGCCTTGCCGTCGCGGGCGACGTACTCGCGCTTCAGCAACGTCTCGATGATCGCCGCTCTCGTCGCTGGCGTGCCAAGGCCGGTGTCGCGCATGGCCCGCGACAGCTCTTTCTCGTCGAGCGTGCGGCCGGCGGTCTCCATCGACGTCAACAAGCTGGCATCGGTGAGGTAGGGCGGCGGCCGGGTCTTCTTGGTCTCGGTCTCGACGGCAGCCACCGCCGGCCGGAGGCCTTTTTCGAGCTTGGGCGGCAGCTCTGGCGGCGCGCCCGGCTTGGCACCTCCAGGAACGCGGGCCCCAAGGTCGAGCACCTTCCAGCCGACCTCGGTCACCATGCTCCCACTCGACTCGAAGCGATCGAAGACCTCGTCGCCGGCACGGCCACTCACCACCTCGGTGATCACCGTGGTCACCGACCACAGATGGTCGACATGCCAGGCCGACAACAGCCGCCGGCAGATGAGGTCATAGACCCGCTGGCCGTCGCTGCCGAGCCGCGCCGACGCCCGATGGTTGGTGGGAATGATGGCGTGGTGGTCGGTGACGCGGGTGTCGTCGACGAAGCGACGCCCGAGCGGTCGCACGCCACTGCCTGGCGCCACCAGCTCCGTCATTGCGTCATAGGGCCCGCGAATCGCCTCGACCACGCCGCCCAACGTGGCCGCGATCTCCGTCGACAAATGACGACTGTCGGTACGCGGATAGCTGATGACCTTGTCGGTCTCGTAGAGCGCCTGAGCGATGTCGAGCGTGCGCTGCGCCGAGAATCCGAACAGCCGATTGCAGTGCCGCTGCAGCTCGGTGAGGTCGTACAACAGGGGCGGCGGCATGCGCTTTTGCGCGCACTCCACCGACGAGATCGCGGGCAGACCGGTCTTGACCCGCGCGACAACCGCTTGCGCCTCGTAGCCGTCGGGCGGCAAACGGGTCTTGGTCCGCAGCGCCTCGCCCGTCAGGCCTGGCCGAAACCAGGTTCCCTGATAACAGTGACACCGACTATTGTCGTCGGGCCCGACCCCCTCCCGTCGCCCCACGTCGAAGGTCGCCACCACCTCCAGATAATCCTCGGGCACGAACGCGCGAATCGCCAGATCGCGCTCCACCACCATGGCCAGCGTCGGAGTCTGCACCCGCCCCACCGACAGCACCTGATCATAGGCGAGGCTATAGGCGCGGGACAGATTCATGCCCACCAGCCAGTCGGCCCGACTGCGCCCACGCGCGGCATCGGCCAACGCGTCGTACTCGGCGCTGTCCTTGAGGCGCGCAAAACCCTGCTGGATGGCATCCGGGGTCAGCGACGAGATCCACAGCCGGCTGACGGGCTTGTTGCAGCCGACCCGCTCGTAGAGGCTGCGGAAGATCAGCTCGCCCTCGCGCCCAGCGTCGGTGGCGGCGATGATCCGCTCGATCTTCGGCGAGCGCAGGATCTTCTCCACGACCTGATACTGGTCGAGCGTCTTTGGCAGCACGGTCAGCGGCCACGACTCCGGCAGCATCGGCAGCGTGTCCATGTGCCAGGCCTTCCAGCCCGGATCGACCTCGTGTGGCTGCGCCAAGGCCACGAGATGCCCGATGGCCCAGGTCACCACATAGCCGCCGCCATAGAGATAGCCCTCGCCGCGCGTAGTCGCCCCCAGCACCCGCGCCAGATCACGGGCCACCGACGGCTTTTCGGCGACGACAGCGATGTTCACGGGAGCCATACTATCCCGATGTTCAGTAAGGCCGCCACTTCTTTGAACCGCAATTCGAAACACATGCGGCCTTATCGGCGCGCCGCCAAAAAACGTTGCTAGCCCAGAATGTTTTTTAGAGCAGCGCGGAAATCGGCCGTCGGGTTGAGGCTGCCGATCACGGCGGCGACCCCGATGCGCTGACGCCATAACAACAACGCGTGCGGCGGCAGCGTGAGCCCGCCTGCTTGCACCAGCGTCGAGGTCAGGCGCGCCAGCTTGGCGGCGTAGGTCGGCGTCCAGTGAAAGCTGTCGCGCCGGAACGGCCCGACGACATATTTCTCCCACTCACGATAGGTCGTCGACGTGAGGATCTTCTTCTGCGCCAACAGGCCCTCGCCAAACACCGCCATGCGAAAGTCCTCGCCCTCGCCCGACAGCGCCGCGCGCCACAGCTTCTTCTCCTCGACGACCAGCGCCTCGTCGAGCACGACCGCGCAGCCATAGTCGAGAAAGCCGACCCGGCCTACATCGCGGTCCATCACCAGATAGTTGCCGGGGTTGGGGTCGGCATTACACAGCCCATGTTGCAGCGGCGCCCCGTATGCAAAGCGAAACAATGTCAGCGCCACCCGCGCCCGCACCGCCTCCGGCGCGTCGACGACGAGAGCCAGCCGTTCGCCGCGTAGCAAAGACGTCGTCAGGATCTTGCCAGTGGACAGATCCCGGCGCACCGACGGCACCACAATCGACGCGTCGCCGCCGAACGCGCGCCCGAAGGTCTCGGTCAGCTCGGCCTCCCGACGATAATCGAGCTCGGCCAAGATCGCCTCGCGCAAGGCCGTCACCGACGCCGCCGGCAATGCGCCCCCGACGTCCGATCCCGCCAGCCGCTTCATCAGCATTCCCGACGACAGATCATCCGTCAGCGCCGCATCCACACCCGGATACTGCACCTTGACTGCCCACGTCTGCCCCGGCGCGTCGGCCGTGGTCGCCGTGTGCACTTGCCCGAGCGACGCCGCCGCCAAAGGCGTCGACGAAAATTCGGTAAACCGCCCCGCACCCAGCTCGCTGTCGACCACAGCGACGATCTCGGCCTGCCCCATCGCGGCCAGCGCGTCCCAGCTCGCGCCCAGCGTGCGTCGTGCCGCGCCGTCGACGGCAGCGCCAGGCCCTTCGAGGTAGCCCATCAACTGTGCCACCTTGGCCATCCCGCCACGCATCTGGCTGGCATCGTCGACCATGATCGCGCTGGCGGCCTGTTCGGCGCGCTCCTCGCCGGCACCAGGCTCCTCGGTCAACACCCGCCAGGCATCGGACGCCACGCGACTCAGCGCGGCCCGCGTGTAGCTCCAAAAACGTCGCGTGCCCCGACTCATCCGTGCGCCTCCGCCCAGCTTTGCCCTATGCCCACGTCGACGACCAGCGGCACCAGCAACGGATACACCGTCTCCATCGCCGCCCGCACCAGCGCCGTCACCGTCGGGACTTCTTCTTCGGGCACCTCGAACAAGAGCTCGTCGTGGATCTGCAACAGCATCTTGGCGAGATGCCCGCCCGCGTCGAGCTCACGCGCAATGCGCAGCATGGCGAGCTTGCACAGATCCGCCGCCGAGCCCTGGATCGGCGTGTTGGCCGCCATGCGCTCGCCCGTCTGCCGGTCGACGTCGTTCTGACTCGCCAGCTCCGGGATATAGCGCCGTCGCCCGAGCAGCGTCGTGACGTAGCCGCTTTCGTGGGCCTCGGCGATCGTGCGATCGAGCCAGGTGCGCACGCCGGCATAGGCCGCGAAATAGCCCTCGATGTAGCGCACGGCTTCCTTGCGCGGGATGTGCAAGATCTGCCCGAGCGCCGTCGCTCCCTGGCCGTAGATCGTCGCGAAGTTGACGGTCTTGCCGACGTTGCGTTGCGCCGAAGACACCATCTCGGGCGCAACGCCAAACAGCTGCGACGCCGTCCGCCGATGCACGTCGAGGTTGTCGCGAAACGACTCGACGAGCAGCGGATCCGAGCTGGCATGGGCGAGGACGCGCAGCTCGATCTGACTCCAGTCGGCGCTGACCATACGAAAGCCGGGCCTGGCCGTGAACGCCGCCCGGATCCGCTTGCCCTCGATGGAGCGGGTCGGCGTGCGCTGCAGATCGGGGTCGGTCGAAATGAGCCGTCCCGACGCGCCGGTGGTCTGCTGAAACGTGGAATGTACCCTCCCGTCGACGGGGCTGATGGCGGCTTGCAGGACCTCGGTATAGGTATTGATGAGCTTGGCGAGCTTGCGATGCTCGACGAGCTCGGCGGCGATCTCGTGCTCGACCGCCAGCCGCTCCAGGACCTCCTGGTCCGTCGAGAAACCGGTCTTGGTGCGCTTGTAGACCGGCAGCTTCAGCTCGCCGAAGAGCACGTCGGCCAGTTGCTTGGTCGAGCCCAGATTGAATTTGCGACCGGCCATCTCGTGCACGCGCGACTCGTGCGTCTTGAGTCGCACTTTGAGCTCGGCCTCCACCCGCGCGAGCTCCGGCCCGTCGACGTGAATGCCGTCGAGCTCCATCTGGCCGAGCACCGGATAAAGCGGCAGCTCGTGTCCGTCGAGGTGCCGCTGCTGGTCGAGCTCGACGACACGCGCCCGCAACGGCGGCGTGACCAGGAAGATGGCCTCGGCCAATTCCGCCGTCCACGCCGCTACATCTTCGACGGCGAGCGCGCTGATCGGCTGGACTGCCTGACCGGCACCGACGAGATCCTTCTGCGGCCGAATCAGGCGCGACGCATATTCGCGCGCCACCTGATCGAGCCGATGCGGGATGAGCTTGGTCGGCTCCACGAGAAACGAGGCCAGCATGGTGTCGAAGACCACCCCGCGCAAAGCCACGCCTTGGCGACGGCAGAGCTGCCACAGCTCCTTGGCGTTGTGCAAGATCTTCGGGCGCGCCGCATCTGCGAGATAAGCCTTCAGCAACGAGAAATTGGCCACGAAGACCGTCTCGCCCACCGCGCCGCAAAGCGCCAGACCCCGCCATTCACCGAAGATCGGCGACGGCGCTTCGTAGACCGGCGCCAGCGCCAGCTCACCCTGCGCGGCCAGCCACGGCTCGACCTCGTCGTCGCACAGCACTCGCACGGAGACCTTCTCTGCAGCCTGTCCGCGAGACGTCCCGAGCAGCGAGAAAAACTCCAGCTTGCGATAGAACAACGACAGCGCCTCGGGATCCGGCAGCGGCACCGCCAGCGACTCCAGCTCCACCGGCACCGGCGCCGCGATATCGATCCGCGCCAGATCGCGCGACATCAGCGCAACCTCACGCTCAGCGACGAGCGTCGCGCGTTGTTTGCCCTTCAGCGCGCTCGACTCGTCCGCCGCCGCCGCCAAGATTCCCTCGAGCGACCCATAGGTCTCGAGCAGCTTGGCGGCGCCTTTTTGTCCAACGCCGTTCACGCCAGGAATGTTGTCGGCCACATCGCCCATGAGGCCCAACAAATCCACGAACTGCGACGGCGGCACGCCAAACTTTTTACGCACCAACTCGGCGTCGTAGGTGATATCGCGTAGGGTATCGAAGGTCTTCACGTCGTCGCTGACGAGCTGCGCAAAGTCTTTGTCGGGGCTGACGATCAAGACTTCCAGGCCCGCCGCCACAGCCCGCATGGTCAACGTCCCGATCACATCGTCAGCCTCGTAGCCCTCGAGCCGCACGCGCGCAAACTGATGTAGCCCGACCAGCTCGTCGACGAACGGCAGCTGCTCGACGAGCTCCTCCGGCATCGGCGGCCGCTGCGCCTTGTACCCGGCATACTTCACATCCCGCTGCGTCCGCCCCGGCGTGTCGAACACCACCGCCGCCAGATCCGGCTTCCGCCCAGCAAACAACTTCCGGAACATCATGGCAAAGCCAAACACCGCGTTGGTGTGCAGCCCCGCCTTCGTCGTCAGATTGGGCGGAATGGCAAAGTAAGCGCGATAGAAAATCGCGCTCGCATCCACCAACACCAGTCGCCGCTTCTGCATCGCCGCTATATGTGCCGCTAGACGCCGGAGATGCAAGCGCCAGCGGAATGTGGTTTCATTTAGCGATGCGCGCATTATTCGTTGCAGCGAGCCTCCTCCTATCGAGCGGTCTGGCGGTCGCCCAACACGCCGACGATCAGACGCTCTCGACGGCGCACGCGCAAAAGGCAGCGGTCCTGGCGGCGGCGGGAGATTGGTCCGCAGCGACGGTGGAGTACCAGATCGCATATCGCATTCTGCCCCTACCGGAGCTGCTCTTCGACACGGCCAGGACCTACGAAAAAGCTGGCCAGCTCGATGACGCCAAGGAGTTTTACCTCAAGTATCTCAAGCTTGAGCCCGACGGTGTCTCGGCTAGCGAGGCCACGCTTCGGCTGGGTCGACTGCTCGGCGCCTCGTCCGATGCAGCCGGCGAGCGACTGGTCGCCCGCACCATGAGACGGGATCTCGAGCCGCGACAACCGATGCGACTCACCACCGACAAACCGAAATCGTCCCGGCTGTGGATCTTGGGTCCCGTCGCTGGTGGGGCGCTCCTGACCGCGCTGGGCATCAGTCTGAGCGTGGCCCTTGCGCAGCCAGATCCGCGCGCCAATTTCGCACCCGGCTACACCTTCCAAGTCCTGCGCATTCGCTGACGCGAGAGCGCGCATCGGATACTATTGCCACCATGCGCGTGTGGCTGGTCCTCCTGACGCTGGTTCCGGCCCTGGTCGGCGCCCAGACGCAGAACGAGGAAACGGCGGCCAAGAGTCATTTCCGCGAAGGCGCCAAGCGGTTTGGCACCGGCGACTGGAACGGCGCCATCGCCGAGTATCAGGAGGCTTATCGCATCCTGCCGTTGCCCGAGTTCATCTTCAACATCGGCCGCGCCTACGAAAGCGCGCATCGGCTCGAAGACGCCAAGCAGTCTTACCTGAGCTTTTTGCGACGTGAGCCCGACGGGCGGGGCACCAAAGAAGCCTACAAACGACTCTCGGACATCCTGGCCGGCGAGCACGGCATCACGCGGCGCCTCATGCCGCGCAGCAAGCTGGCGACCATCCCGCTCAAGGTCCGCACCGTCGCCGAGCAGCATTTTCGTGAGGGTACCAAAGCGCTGACGCGGCAGATCTATCCGACGGCGATGGAGGAATACGAGCAGGCTTTTGCCGCGGTGCCGCTGACCGATTTCTTGTTCAACTTGGCGCGGGTCTACGACGCGTCTCACCAGACTGCGCGGGCCGAGGAGATGTATCTCGAATATCTGGCCAACGAGCCGAACGGTGCCGGCAGTGCCATCGCCCGCACCCGCGTCGTTGAGATGTTGCTGGAGCGCACCGCAGTCGTCGCCACCGCGATCGTCGAGGCCCCGGAAATCCGAAGGGCGGCTCCCGCGAGCAAGAACAAGAAGCTGTGGTTGATCGTCGGGCCGGTGATTGCTGCCGTCGCTGTGGGAGTTGGCGTGGGCGTCGGCGTCGGCGTGTGGCAGGCCAGTCGCGATCCGTTTCGCGATCTGAAGATCGACTATCCGTTCACCGTGAAGCTCGGGATGTAGCTACTGGCAGAACGTGCCGTTGCAGAAGCCGCTCGCGCAGTCGGTGTTGGCACTGCAGTTCTGACCGTTGCCGAACTTGCATGCGCCGGCACCGTTGCAGGCGTTGGTGCCGGTGCAGCTGGTGTCGGTGCTCCACATAGGGAGTGGAATACACTCGCCGGTGCTACACACTCCGCAGGCACCACACGCCGTCTCGCGGCAACAGACCTTGGTTCCCGTCGCTGACACCACGCAGTTGGGATAGCCGAGATTGGTGCAGTTGACGGAGGTGGTGCAGGTCTGTGCCGACAGGCGCTTGCTGACGCAGTTGCCGTCGGCACCGCAGAACGCGTTCGACGAGCAGTCGGCGTCGACCCCACAGTTGGAGCAGTGCGTGCCATCAGGGGAGCAGTGGCTGCCGCCGGTGCAGGGCGTGCATCCGGGACCGCAGCGCATGTCGGTTTTACAGTCGACGCAGGTGCCGCCCATGGTGGGGTCGCACCTGCGGCCGTAGTCGACGGTGGGCGTGCACGCTGGATTCGCGCCACACATGCAACCCGACGGGCCGCAGCGGTTCGCCACCAAGAAGCTGCAAGCGGTGGTGCAGCTCTTACAGTGCATGGGATCGACGTTGAGATCGAAGCAGGCCATCTGGTTGGGGCAGCAGGTCTGGGTGCCGAAGCATTCGCCAGTGGGCCCCACGCCGTCGCTGTGCGAGTTGGGCGAGCCATTGGCGTTGAGGTTGCAATCATCAATCATGCCGTTGCAGCGCTCGGGGGCGCCGGGAAAGATGTTGGGGTTGTTGTCGTTGCAGTCACCGCCGCCGACAAGGCCGCTGGCCAAGGTCGCGGCTGCGGGCTGGCAGGCCAGGAAGTGGTCGCCATCGCTGTCGATCTCGTTGAATGGGACGGAGCCGTTGCAGTCGTCGTCGAGGCCGTTGCACAGCTCGGTGCGTGGACACACGGCGGTGGAGGAGCAGACGAACCAAGCCTTGGTAAACGGCTGGCCGGGCAAGCCCACGAAACAGTTGTTGGCGCTATGGTTGCAACCGACGATGGTGCCGGGCTTGCAGGTTCCCATCGAGGTGCCGCACGGCATGCCGGCTTCGCGCAGCTTTGCGCCTGTCAAATCATCGAGCGAGCCGTCGCAGTCGTCGTCCTTGGGGTTGGTGGCGTCACAGCTCTGGTAGGGCTTCGGTTGCGTCGAGCCATAGCATTGGGGTTGGATCTTGCCACTGGCAGCACTGGTCTCCGTCGGGCAGAAGGTCCGGCTCGTCGGGTCGTAGCTGGCACCGGTGAGGGCAATAGAGCAGACGCAACGGCCGGGGGCCTTGGCGCATTCGCCTTTGCCGTTGGTGGTGCAAGAGGCGATGGCGCTGCCAGTGACGAGAGGCGCGCCGGCGCCGTCGGGGTTGCCCTCGTCGACGAGGCCGTCGCAATCGTTGTCTTTTCCGTCGCACAGCTCGAGTGCGAACGGATGGGTGTTGGCATCGAGGTCGTCGCAGTCGAAGCTGCCGAAGTAGCCGTCGCCGTCTTTGTCGACGCCGGCGCCGGGGCAGACCGTGTCGACGGCGCCGCAGTTGGAGATGATGCCGTCGCCGCATTTGTCGGGCGCGTTGGGAAAGATGGCCGGGTTGGCGTCGTCGCAGTCGGTGGTGATGCCGGCGATGGCGCAGCCGGCGCCGCTGTTGGGGTAGCCGTCGCCGTCGGCATCACAGGCCACGCTGGGACAGCCTTCATAGGCGACCCCGTTACAATCGGCGTCGCCGACGCTGGGGGACTTGCCGGCGGGGTCGGGGATCTTGGCGTGCAGGTCGGCGCTGTCGTAGTAGCGACGACAAGTGCCGCGTAGGCCGGCGATCACCGCCGTCACCAGCGACGTGCCGCCTTCTTTGCCGCTGCCCAGGTTGGCTCCGCCGGTGATCGGCGTGATCTCCAGCGTAGAGCCTGGGTGGATGGCAGCGTCGTAGTCGTTGCAGTCGATCTTGCCAGTGGCAGGATTGCAGTTGTTGGTCGGATCGAGACGCAGATAGCCGTCGCCATCGAGGTCGCAGGGCAGGCAGCCGGTGCCAACGATGCCGTCGCAGTTCTTGTCTTTGGTGTCGGCGCAGGTCTCGGGCGCGCCGGGGAAGACGGTGGGATCGTTGTCGTCACAGTCAGCGGGGGCTTTCACGCCGTCGCAGTCGTTGTCGATGAAGCAGGCGGTGTCAGCTAGGACGCAGCTCTCGTCGACGCCGTCGCCGCAGCGCAGCGAGGGACACAGCATGGCATCGCGGACGCAGCTCGTGGCTTTGCAGCCGGGATCACCGGCGTCGTAGAGGTAGTTGATGGCCTTGTCGCTTCCGGTCTTACCGAGGCTGTAGCCGCAACAGTTGGGCGGATCGGGAAACGGATCAGTGGCACTGGCGTGGTGGCGCGCGGGATCGTTGTCGTCACAGTCGGTTTCTGCCGAATCCCCGTCGCCGTCAAGGTCCTGACAGTCGACCAGCTTGTGATCGCAGTCGCGGTCGAAATGGTCGACACAACGTTCATGCGCCAGCGGATTCACGTCGCTGGGTTGCAGCGACGCCGGCAAGGTCCCCGACGGTGCGTCGACACAGTCGAGCAACACCGAGTCGCTTCCGTACGCCAACTGCGCCGCCGGCAACGACGCCGGCCAGGCGACTGCGTCGGGCCACAGATCTCGATCGGCATCCATGCCCTGCGCCACCGTCAAGAGCCGCGCATCGACGACCGTGGTGCCGTGAATCTTGAGCCGCGTCGCAAAAAACCACTGCTGGTCGGAATCCGGCACTATCCCTGCCGGCTTGTCGCGCGCTCCGACCAAGAGGGCCGTAATCTCATGCCCAGCGCCGCCATCGAGCGTGAGGCCAATACGGACCTCCTGCCCAGCGACGGAAATATCCCGATCTACGGCGACAAATCCAGAGTGAAATATGATCTGCTGGTCGGAATCATCCCGCAAATACAGATCATAAAACCCAACAGGGGAATCGGCGCTGACCGTCAAGATCAACCCGTCCCGAGGCTGAGGGCAACCGGCCAGCAGGACCGCAGCCAACACCAAACGACTCACCTGGCTCATACGATCAGTTGGCGAAGGGGTCGAGGACGCCGTTTTTCACGGGCTTATTGGCCGGCTTTTCTGCGGGCTTATCCGGTTTGCTCTCGACGGCGGCCGGCTTCACATTGACTGGCTTGGCAACGCTGCTCGAGCCGTGGCGGCTCTTGGCGACGAGGGTCACGTTGTCCGAACTGTCCTGGTCAGCGTCGAGAGAGACCCGTTCGTCTTTGTAGCCGGATAGACGGACGGTGAAGACGGCCTGGCCGCGCGTCTTGTCGATGTCGAGATCGAGCGGCGTCTCGCCGATGCGGATGCCGTCGGACGCGCGGAACACTTCGGCGCCGCTCGGCCTCGAGTCGATGTGTAGATGGGCCTTCGCTTTGGATTTCTCGACGGCAGCCGGCTTTGCGACCACGTCCGCTTTGGGGGCGTGAGGCGCAACCGCCGCAGTCGGCTCGGAGGAACCGCCGAGCTTCCATGCCACCAAGCCACCCGCACCGAGGAGAGCCACGAGACCAAGGCCGATGGCCACGCCCGTGGATCGCTTGTAGCCCTGGCCACCGACGACTTCGCCCGCCGACGACGACAGGGTGGTGTGGTGCGGGCTGTTGGCCGGTGGCTGCGAGCGGAAGGTGACCTTGCCACCCTGGCGAGCCAGCGCTTCGACGTCGGCGACGAGCTCGGCCAGCGACCGGTAGCGTTCTTCGGCGCGCTTGGCCATGGCGCGGGTGACGATGGCGTCGAGCTCGGGCGGCGCCTGTGGCTGCAGCTCACGCACCGACGGAATGGGCTCATAAATGTGCGCCGCCAGGACATCGCCAGGACCCTCACCGATGTACGGCGCGCGGCCGGTGGCCATCTCGAAGATCATGCAGCCGAGCGCGTACACGTCGGTGCGGTGATCGACGCTGCCGGCGCCGCGGCACTGCTCGGGTGACATGTACGTGGGCGTGCCCATCATGACGCCGGTGCGCGTCTTCGTCGACGTGGGCGAGTCGTTCGCTAGCTTGGCGATGCCGAAGTCGAGCACCTTGGCGCGTACGCCGAAGTTGCGTTCGGGGTCGGGGACCAAGAAGACGTTGTCCGGCTTCAGGTCGCGATGAACGATGCCTTTTTTGTGGGCCTCGGAGAGCGCGATGGCGATCTGCCGAACCAGGTCGAGCAGGAAATCCAGCGACAGGAAGCGATCTTGGCGTAGCTTGGCCGCCAGGCTCTCGCCGTCGAGAAACTCCATGACGATGAAGGCCGAGCCCGAGCTGTGGTGCCCGAAGTCGAAGACCTCGATGAGGCCGGGATGCTTGAGCTGCGTCGCTGCGCGCGCCTCGTTGAAGAACCGATTGACCACATCTTGGTTCTGCGAGAGCTCGGGCAACAACATCTTGATAGCGACGCGTTTGCCGATAAGGGGGTGCTCCGCCAGGTAGACCGCCCCCATCCCGCCCTCGCCGATCTTCTGCAAGACGCGAAAGCTCCCGACCGTCTCCCCAACCATGTAGGCGATATTACAGGTGGTCCTGTTGGTCATCAATAGTCATTGAGGCTACGTGAAGGCCGAACGCCTGTTATAGTGCCGCCGTGACCCGGCTCATTTTCGTCGAGGGCAAGTCGAACAAGTACTGGCAGGGCACCGTCAAGGGACGGAAGCTTCGCGTGCAGTTTGGTCGCGCCGACTCGGAAGGTCAGGTCAAGGAGAAGGCGTTTCCGTCGGAGGCAGCGGCGCGCGCGGCACTCGACAAGCTCGTCCGCGAGAAGCTGTCCAAGGGCTTCAAAGAAGAAGACACCGCGCCCAAGAAGCGCGACAAGAAGGCCGAGGCGCTGCTCGAGCTGTCGCGGCTTCTCGAGGGTGACCGCAGTGCGCTGGCCGAAGTGGCGCAGGCCATCGACGATCCCACCGCCTATTTTGCCAAGCACCGCGACGGTGCACGGGCCATCGTCGAGGAGGATACGGGGCTGCCGTGGACGGCGCTGGTCATCGCGCTCGAGGAACGCCGGCATCTGAAAGAGGTCGCCGCCAAGATCACGCCCGACGAGCTGTCGGTGGCCATCGACGCGTTGCAACCCGGCCTCGACTGGAGCTGGCTCTCCGGTGACAAGTACGAGGAGCTCGACACCGAGGACCTCTTGCGCGCCATGGGCGGCTATCTCGGCACCAAGAACCTCGGCCTCTTGTCGCTCGATCTGGGCACCAAGACGTATCCGTTGGTGGTCACTTCCGACGAGAAATGCAAAGAGGCCCTGGTGCTGGCCAAGCGCGCCGGGCGCGAGCTGGTCCAGTGGAAGGGCAAGCCGCCGGTCGTCGACAAGAAGCCGCGGGCGACGGGTGGGACGACCAAGATCGACAAGATCGAGGTCGAGGGCGTGGGCGAAGCCGTGGCCATCCACGACGGTGTGGCCGTCTGCGAAAGCGGATTTCAGTCGGTGTGGGTCGACACCCGCGCCTGGCCGCCTCGGGTGCACACGCGTACTGGTGAGATGTTGCAGGCTGCCGGCGGCGGTGGACCGCGCGGGAGCTGGGTGGTGTCGTCGGAGACCGACGAAAAAGCCGGCCGGCGTTGGTTCGTGCCGCGCATCATCGAGGACCCGTTTGGCTCCGAGCCGTCGACGCGGATGTCGTTCATCGAGGCGCCGGAAGATCCCATTTCGTTCTATCGCGTCGGCTTCGTCTGGGGCCGGGTCATGGCCCTGCCGGGCGACAAGGGCGAACGCGTGTATGTGGAGGAGGCGGGGCGGCTTTGTATCGAGAAGCGGCTGCCGCGTGGAGAGCGCGAGGGCCCGCGTGGCTTTGGCCATATGGGCAACGGCGGGCAGGTCATTTTCTGGGCCAAGAAAGCCTTTCTGGCGACGGAAGAAGGCTACACGGCGCTCGAGCCCGAGTTCAAGCTGTCGACCGAATGTGTGACCACGCCGGCCGAAAGCGACGCGCTGTATTTGCTGGCTGGCGGCGATCTCGTCGAGGTGCGCCGCGGTCGTGCCCGCCTCGAGCATGTGCTGCCGGATCGGTCGTTCGTGCATGTCGGGCCGGGACCGAGCGGCACGCTCATCCTGTCGCAGAACGAGTTCGACGACAAACCTGCCATCGCCTGGGTCTATCACCGCAAGAAGAACGTCGTCATCCGTCTGGAGCGCAAGCTGCTAGGCGAAGACGAAGTCGACTGGGCCATCTGGTCCGAAGCAGCACAACGCATCGTACTCTGCTGCGACGGCAAGCTCGTCGGCGTCCCAGCCGCACTCTTGTCGACGCTGCCCCAGCACGACGCCAGCACCGGCCGCCCACTAAAAAGCCCCGTCACCCTTTGATTGTCGTCGGAACCCTGAGAGGGTTCCGAACCTCCGACGCTCCGCGCGGGCAAAGCCCGACGCTCCGCTACGGAATATTGACCCAGTGCGGTGAGTAGTCGGAGTACGTCGTCGGCTCGGTGAGGGCCCAGGTGCGCTCGCCCTTGGGGCTCATGAAGTCGATGCCCGAGACGCCGTTGCGGTTGCTCACGTAAAGGAGCGCGTTGCCCTCGAGGGCCCAGGTTACGGTCACGTTGATGAGGTGCTTGCCCTGTGGGTCAGCGACGGGATCCCACACTGGCGCATTGTTCTGCGTGAGCTGGGTGCGGGCGCCGGTGGCGAGCTCCAGCCGGAAGACCTCGATCTGGCCGTCGATGCTGGCGAAGTAGGCGAGCGCGTCGCCGGTCGGGGCCCAGGCCGAGCCGCTGATGCCTTTGAGCGTGCCGTCGCTGGTGAGCTGGCGCTGGTTGGAGCCGTCGGCGTTCATGAGGTAGATCTCGCGGTGGCCGCCGCGCTCGGAGATGAAGGCCAGCTTGGTGCCGTCGGGGCTCCAGCTCGGCGAGTAGTCGGAGCCGGCCGAGTTGGTCAGGTCGACCACGTTGCTACCGTCGGGGCCCATGAGGTAGACGTCCCAGTCGCCGCCGTTCCTGTTCGACGAAAACGCGATGTGTTTGCCGTCGGGCGCCCACGACGGCGAGTGCGCGAAGCCGTTGGAATGGGTGAGCTGGCTCGGGCCCGAGCCGTCGGCGTTCATGATCCACAGCTCCCAGTTGCCGCTGCGATCGGACAAGAAGCTCATCTTGCTGCCGTCGGGCGACCAGAGCGGATAGTTGTCTTCGGAGGGGCTATTGGTGAGGCGCAAAAGGTCGCTGCCGTCGGCGCGTACGCTGTAGATCTCGGTGTTGCCGTCGCGGGTGCTGGCGAAGGCGACCCGGCCGGTGAGCTGGGCCGTTGTCGCTGGGGGATGCGCGCCACAGCCACCGACGGCGAGCGAGATGGCGAGAAACCACGGCGACGACTGTAGGGCTTTGCGCATGGGCGGAGTGTAGACCGATTTTGGGTTCACGTCTGGCAAGTGCCCAGCGTCGTGGCATAGTCTCGGCCATGCCTATCAGACTGTTGCTTCTCTCCATGCTGGTACCGTCGCTGGCGCTGGCGGCGCCCAAGGCCTTTGTCAAGCCATCGCGGCCTGCATCAGTGGCCACCAAGGTGACTACGGTCGAAGGTCTGACCGAATATTCCCTGCCCAACGGCCTGCGTATCTTGCTCTTTCCCGACGGCAGCAAGCCCACCGTCACCGTCAATGTGACTTATTTTGTCGGCTCGCGGCACGAGGGCTACGGCGAGTCGGGGATGGCCCATCTCCTCGAGCACATGGTGTTCAAGGGCACGCCCGACCACCCCAAGATCTGGGACGCGCTGCAAGATCATGGCGCGCAGTTCAACGGCTCGACCTGGGTCGACCGGACCAATTATTTCGAGACGTTGCCGTCGACGCCGGAGAACCTCAAGTTCGCGCTGGAGATGGAAGCGGACCGCATGGTCCACAGCAAGGTCGCCGACGAAGATCTACAAAAAGAGTTCACCGTGGTGCGCAACGAGTTCGAGCGCGGCGAGAACAATCCCAACCGCGTGCTCGAGGAGCGCATGTTGGCGTCGGCGTACGTCTGGCACAACTACGGCAAGTCCACCATCGGCTCGCGCAGCGACATCGAGCGCGTGCCCATCGCCAATCTGCAAGAATTCTATCGGCGCTTTTATCAGCCGGACAATGCGCTGTTGGTGGTGGCCGGTAAGTTCGATCCCGAGGCGGCGCTGGCGACGATCAACAACACGTTTGGCCGGCTGCCGAAGCCCACGCGTAAGCTCAACAGCACCTACACCGTCGAGCCGCCGCAGGATGGCGAGCGTAGTGTGATCTTGCGTCGCAGCGGCGATGTCGCCGTGGTGGGCCTTGTCTATCACGCGGTGTCGGGCGCCGATCCGGACATGGTCGCCGCCGAAGCGCTCACCGACGTGCTCGACAACAAGCCGTCGGGACGGGCCTACAAAGGTCTCGTCGAGACAGGGCTGGCGGCACGGGTGGGCTCGTCGATCTATCCGTGGGCCGAGCCGGGCGTGTTCAAGATCCATGCGGAGGTAGGTGGCGCCAAGGCGAAAGACGAAAAGACCATCAACGACGTGAAGTCGAAGCTCATCGAGATCACCGAAGGTCTGGCGAAGGCGCCGGTCACCGAGGAAGAGGTCAAGCGCTGGCGTACGGCGATGCTGACCGACATCGAGCTGGCGATGACCGACCCCAACCGCATCGGCGTCGAGCTGTCGGAGTGGGCGGCGATCGGCGACTGGCGGATGTTCTTCGTGCACCGCGACCGCGTCGAGAAAGTGACCGCGGCGCAGGTCAATGCGTTTGCGCAGCGCTGGCTCAAGCAGCAGAACCGCACCGTCGGTCTGTTCATCCCCACGCCCACCGCGGATCGTTCCCCCGAGGCTGTGCGCGTCGACGTGGCGGGTCTGGTGAAGGATTACAAAGGGCGTGCGGCAGTCAAGGAGGGCGAGATTTTTGCCGCGACGCTGGAAAATCTCGAGAAGCGCATCGTCCGCAGCACGCTGTCGTCGGGGATGAAGGTGGGCCTGTTGCAGAAGCGGACCCGCGGCGAGAACGTGCGCTTGCTGGTGCGGGTGCATGCCGGCTCCGAGCAGCTTCTGGCGGGCAAAGCGCAGGACGCAGCGGCGATGGTCACGACCATGCTGTTGCGCGGCACCAAGAAGCGAAATTTTCAGCAGCTGCAAGACGAGCTCGATCGGCTCAAGGTCGATCTGCGTCTGTCTGGCGACGGTGATCTGGGCGGCGGCGGCATCCGGATGATGACCGTGCGCAACAATCTGCCGGCGGTGATCTCGATCATGGCGGAGATCTTCAAAGAGCCGGCGTTCCTGGCGTCGGAGTTCGAGACGTTGCGCAAGGAGACGCTGGCTGGGCTCGAGCAGCAGCTCCAAGATCCGCAAGTGCAGGCCATGTTGAAGTTGCAACAGAAAGTGCAGCCGTATCTGCCGACCGACGTGCGCTATACCCCGTCGACGGCGGAGCGGATCGCGCGCATCAAGGCGCTCACCGTCGAGGATGTGCGGCGTTATTGGGCGCAGGCCTGGGGCGGCTCGCACGGCGAAGTGGTGGTGGTCGGCGACTTCGAGCCGGCGACGGTGAAGACGCAGCTCGAGGCGGAGCTCGGCGGTTGGCGCGCGGCGATGCCGTACACCCACGTGCGCCAGACGTTCCAGCCCAATGTGCCGAGCTCGTCGGAGCTGGTGAAGACGCCGGACAAGCCCATGGCGCTCGTCGGTGCGGCGCATGCGGTGGCGCTGCGTGATGACGATCCCGACTACCCGACGCTGGTGCTGATGAACTTCATCCTCGGCGGCAGCGCCAAGAGTCGGTTGCTCGACCGGCTGCGCCAAAAAGAGGGTCTGTCGTACGGCGCGTTTTCGCAGTTGCAGGCCGACTCCATCGATCAGCTCGGCTGGATCGGCGCTGGGGCCATCTGCGCCAAAGAAAATGCCGACAAAGCGCTCAACGCGCTCCGGCAGGAGATCGAACGACTGCGCATGGAAGGCGTCGACGCCAAAGAGCTGGCCGACTCCCAGAAGGCGTACCAGTCCACCTTCGACAACCAGCTGGCCAACGATGACTATGTCGCCTCGCGCCTGGCGCGGCTCCTGTACCTGAATCGCACCTTCGAGTTCCATGCGCAGATCAACCACGCCATCGCTGCACTCGACGCTGGCAAGTTGAAGATCGCCGCGCAGAAATGGATCACCCCACAGCGCCTCATCTCGGTGCGCGCGGGCGACCTTTCTCAGTAGCCGCTAGTAATCGCTAGTAGTCGATCGACACGTTGCCGGCGGTGTCCTTCACCAAGATCGTCACCTTGTAAGTCTTCGGACCGGCGACGCCGTCACACGTGAACTTCGTACCCACTCGCTTCATGATGATCCCCGGGGCGCATTTGGCGACCATCTTTGCGTGGAATTTGTCGGCGTGCATTTTTTCGATAAAGGCCACCAGTGCGGTCCCATCGATGAGCGCCACGTCGGATACCTTCCAGTCCATGGTGCCCTTGGCGTCGATGGCGCACTTGGTGACGAACGAATCGCCGAGGTCGGTCTGGATCACGCAGGCGAAGACGTCGGCGCTGTCGGCGTCGGCGGTGCAGAGCACCTTGGACACGGCGACATGCAAGTTGCGAAAGTGATCGCGGATGGCGACCTCGGCGCGCTGGTGTCGTAGCAGGGTGGGCGGCTTGCGCATGACCTTGGCGCCACCGACGGTCATGACCCACACGCCGCGATCCTCGTGCGGCGCCTCTTCGACGTTGACCATGCCTTTGACGATGAAGGCATCGATACGCAGGCTGGGCCCGACGAACTCGATGAGCGAGCCCGACAGGCTCTTGGAATACGCGCCGTTGGTCTGTTTGTAAGTCACGGCACCCCCGGCCGAGATGCTGAGCTCGACGCCGTTGCCGGTCCATTCGCCGACATAGGCTTGTTTGTCGGCGGGAACTGGGACGGCGGCGGCGACACCGGTGAGCCCGAGCAAGGTCAGGAGGGTCAGCAGATTTTTCATGGCGGCATCATTACCGCCCAGCCCGACGCGGGCAAGTCGGGACTCGGGTATGCTGCCCGGCCGTGAAGTCATTTTCGACCGTCTGGCGCATCGCGACGAGAGCCCTCGGCCTGCCGGAGGAGCATGGCTATGCCGTCGCTGCGGCGATGGTGATCTGGGCGCTGTCGCTGGTGCCGCTGTGGTCGGTGCACAATCTGCCGCTCTACGACGCGCCCAACCAGCTGGCGCAGGTGGCGTCGTGGCTGCGGTTTTCGGATCCGTCGTGGGGCCTGTCCGCGCACTATCGGCTTCAGCTCCTGCCGGTGCCGTACTACGGATTTCTGGCGCCGACCTGGCTCCTCGGTCATGTCTTTCCCGTCGCTGTGGCCGCCAAGCTGTGGCTGTCGGTGCTGGCTGCGTTGGGGCCGCTCGGTGCGGTGGCGATGGCGCGACAGTTTGGCCGGAGCCCGGGCCTGGCGTTCTTCACGCTGCCGTTGCTGTTCAACTTCAACCTCGTGATGGGCTTTCTCGCTTTTCACGCCGGCATCACCCTGTTGCCGTTTGTGCTCGTCGCGGTGGACCGTTTTGTCGCGCGTCCGTCGCTGAAGTCGGCGCTGGCCATCTCGTTGCTCGCGCCAGCGCTGTATTTCTGTCATCCGTTGCCGTGGCTGTTCTTCGGTGTCGCGGCATTGGCGCTGGCGCTGTGCCGGCGCCCGGGCCTCCGCCAGATCTGGCTCGGTGGCTTGTTGCTCCCGTCGCTGGGCTTGGCGCTGTGGGGCTGGTCGGCCGCGCAGGGCAAGGCCGCGGTCGACGCCGGCGCGGTCACGATTGCCGGCGACTGGCCGCCGCTGCTGACGCGCCTGTCGACCTTGCCGTCGCGACTTCTCGGCGGCTGGTCGACCGATGGTGTCGCCTGGATGACGGTCGTGCTCGGCGGCATCTGGCTCATCGTCATCATGACCGCGCGCACCGACGAAGCCGACTCGGTGGCCGGCAAGGACGGCTGGCCCTATCGCCTGGAGCTGATCTTTGGCTTAGCCGTCCTGTGTGCGCTGATTCTCCCCGAGTCGCTGACGCATCCGGTGGGCTGGACGATGATTGCGTCCCGGTTCTGGGCCGTGGCGGCGTTGTTCGCGGCGCTGTTGCCGCACGGGCCTATCGTCGGCAATCGCGTGCTCCTCATCGTCGCTGTCGCGGTCATCGCCGCCTGGTATCCGCTCCGATTGCGTCGCGCCTGGGTCGGTTTCGATCACCGCGCCGCGTCGCTGCGCAAGGTGCTGGCGCAGATCCCGCGCGGCAAATCCACGCTCACCGTCCGCTTCGAGCCGCCGCCCGACGAGGATCTGCCCGCCGTCCCCGACATCTGGGATCATCTGCACGCCTGGCCGCAGCTCGCCGCCGGCGGTGTCGATCCCTTCGGTCACACCAACGGCCTGCCGCTTATCCCACTGGTGCCGCCGCTGCCACTCGCTGATCCGAAACAGCCGGCGCTGCCGCCACCCGGAGAGCGCGAGCGCTACGACTACGTCCTCGTGCAGGACGAGCGCCGCGGCCTCCCACTCTTCGGCCCCGACGGCGCGCAGATCGCCACCCTGGTCTCCGAATCCGGCGAATTCCGGCTCTATCTTCTGCGCAAAGGAGAGCCGTAAATGCTGGTCTCACTGCGCCGCGCCTATGCCAAAGAGCCGGTGCTCACCGTCGCTGCGCTGCTCTTGGCGCTGGCCACGGTGGCGCCGTTCTGGGTCGGCCGCTATCTGCCCCTTCTCGATCTCCCCAACCATCTGTCGGCCATCACCGTGTGGCACCGCTATCTCGATCCCGACTGGGATTTCTCGCGTTACTACACGCTCAATCTGCAGCCGCTGCCCTACTGGGCCCACTACTACTTCTGTCATCAGGTCGGAAAGCTCGTCGGTGTGGAGATCGCCAACAAGATCTACCTGACCGGCTATGGCCTCGCGCTACCGGCCGGTATCGCCGCGCTCGCTCGGCGTTTTGGTCGTTCGCCATGGCTCGGTCTCTTCGCCTTTCCCATCGTGTGGAACACCAACCTGGCCGAGGGCTTCGTGGCCTTTTGCGGCGGCATGGCGGCGCTGGTGTGGGGGCTCTATCTCGTCGACGTTCACGCCGAAAAACCCCGCTGGTCGACGGGATTCTTGGTCTTTTTCACCGGCATCGCGCTCTACACGTTTCATCTGCTGGCCTACGCCGGCTTTCTGCTCAGCGCCGGGCTCCTCTGTTTCGGCCAGCGCCAGCCGTTCGACTGGAAGCGCCTTTTGCAGCGCGGGGTGCCGGTCGTGGCCGGGTCGGCGATCGGCATCTGGACCTATCTCCACCAGGTGGAATACGGCTTTCAAAAACTCGAAGGCAAGCGGTTTCTCGTCGAGGACCCGATGCAAAACAAGCTGGCGATCATGCCCACGCGCTTTCTCGATTTTCTGTCCAACCAGCGCGACGAATGGGTGGTGGTGGTGCTGGTGGCGGCGTGGTTGCTCCTCGCATTGACCCGTGCCCGGGCGCGCGGCGACGTATCCGATGAGCCCCAAGGCGCCCGTCGCTATGGCCTCGAGCTCTGTCTCGCCGGCATCGGGCTCCTGTTCGTGGTGCTGCCGCGCACCATGCAGCGGCCGTTCTACTGGTACATGATCAACCAGCGCTATGTGCCGCTCTTGTTCGTGCTCGCGGTGCTGACCCTGCGTGGGCCCATCGTCGGTGGGCGGCGCTGGATCTTGGCGCCGGTGATCGCAGCCGGCATCTTTTACGGTGCCGATGTCGGCCGGGCGATCATCGGCTTCAACCACCGCGTGGCCGGCTTCGACAGCGTGGTGGCGCAGATCCCGTGGCACAAGAGCACGCTGACGCTCAGCCTGCGTCCACTCGGCGATCCAGACTTCAACGTCAACCCGTACAACCAGTGGCCGTCCTACACGCAGATGCGTCGAGGCGGCTACAACTTCTACAACTTCAACCAGGGCTTTCCGCTCAAGTATCGCAGCATGAAGCCGGCTCCGGCCTGGGACCACGCCGAGAGCTTCAGCTACGAATGGCACGGCAGCGCCTGGGACTATTTTCTGACGCACAACGAGTCCACGTCGGTGATGAGCACCGGCAGGTCGTTCGAGGGCAAGCCGCAAGTAGATCTGTTCTCGGACCTCGTTCGCGACGGCAAGGTGAAGCTGGTCGCCGCCGAAGGGCCGTGGCGGCTGTACGAAAATCTGGTGCCCGGCGCCAGATAGCCGATCAGTAGATCGTGAACGGCGTGATGAGGCGCGCGTAGAGCGTGTACGACGCCACCAGGCCGAGGGCCAACAGCGACGACAGCGCCGCGATCCGGCCCGGCCAGCCATGCCGCCAGCAAAAGTCGACGGCAGCGCCAAACAGCAGAAACAACGGCGGTGCGGCGAACTGCATGTAGACGCCTTTGACGGGCCCTTCGAAATCGATCGGGTACGCCGTCGCAAAATGGAGCTGGCCGACCAGCGCCAGCAACGGGCACAACAGGACCGCCATCAGGCCGATGTCACGCCGTCGCAGTGCACCCACCCACACCACCAGCCACGCCGCGCAGGTCATCGCTGCAATCCAGGTGCCACCGACGACACTGGCGCGTCCGAACGTCAACGCCGCTGGTCGGAGGGGCTGGTAGTTGGCAAGCACGGCCGGCTGACCCGGCCGGGGTGGCGACGAGAAGCCGCTGTGGTACGCATCCACGAACGTCGACGCCAAAAGCGACGGGAAAAAGCGCGGCTGCGGAACGGTCCCCGCTGGGAAATAGGGTGAGTGATAGATCGAAAGCGTCCAGCCGACGACGTACGCCGCCGGTCGCCGTGACAGATACGGTGTCTGCAATGCCACCTGCGCCTGATCGGCGTCGTTGCCGTCGTAACCGCTCAAGAACGGCCGGCCGTGCTGACGAAGATTGTGGACGACATAAGGCCCCACCGTCGCTGATAGCACCACGAGCCCAGCCAGGAACGCCTTTACGTGACGCGGCTTCCACGCGAGCTCCCACAACGCCGCCAGCCCGACCGCGCCCACCAGCGCCAGTCCCGACACTTTGGTCAGCACCTCGAGACCCAAGAGCAGCCCAAGGCCCAGCGCCAGACCCAGGCGCCCTTCGACGACGAACAGCCGCAAGACGACCACCATGGCCAGCACCGACAACAGATTGCTCAGGCCCTCGTTGGTCACCATGCCTTCGAGCTGCATCGTCGAGGGCAACACCGCCGCCAGCGACAAGGCCGTGAGGCGCGCCAACCGCGACGACAGAAACCGTTCACAGGCCCACCAGATGACGCCTAGCTTGCCGATCCCGCACAGCACCGAGATGCCGGCCAACGCCTGCCAGCCGAGGCCGAGCGCATGCAGCGTGCCGGCGATGAAGTAGTACAGCGGCGGGTGATACGCCGCGCGCGAGAGTGACAGCGGCGGAAGCGACCACGTATGCCTGGCGAACCAGTCGATGTACGGCAGATGGCTGCCGGCGTCATACCCCCAGCCCACGTCATAGGTCTTCCACATCGACAGGCGCAGGACCACGCCGATGAAGACGATCAAGACTTCTGGCAAGACCTTTGGCCAACGCTTCGCCAAGGCCGAAAATTAACACGTTCTCCGTCGCTGTGCGGCTTCCTTTACCTCGGAGGGAATGGTGGCCAAGCACGCCGCGCCGCATGCTCTCGTCATGGCCAAGCTAACCGTTCTCATCGGGTTGTTCGTCGTCCACACCGCCGTCACCGTGAAGGCCATGCTGGCCTTCGGCTTCATCGGCATCTTTCGGGAGAGTCTGGCCAACTGGGGCACCGGCCAGGTATTTTCCGATCTCACCGTCTGTCTCTTGCTGATCAACGGCTGGCTGCTCGTCGACAGCAAGAAGAGCGGCGTGCCCGCCTGGCCGTTCGTGCTGGCGTCGCTACCGCTTGGCTCCATCGCGCCGCTCAGCTATCTCGTGCTGCGCGAGCTGCGTACGCCGGAGTAGGCTGGTCGTATGACCCTTCCCAGCCAGGCCCAGCGCAGTCGGGTCAGCGCCGTCGGTCTCGTGCTTCGTCAGTGGCGCACTGCGCGCGGCATGAGCCAGCTCGACCTCGCCAGCGACGCGGGCGTGTCCACCCGGCACCTGTCGTTCGTCGAGACCGGCCGCGCCGAGCCCAGCCGCGAGATGCTGATGAAGCTCTCGGCCACCCTCGGCATGCCACCCCGTGATCGCAATTCACTGCTGAGCGCCGCCGGCTATCAGCCCATCTATCGCGAGTCGCGGCTCGATGCACCCGAGATGCAGGAGTTGGTCCAGGCGGTGACGCTCATCTTGCGGCAGAACGATCCCTTCGGCGCCGTGGCCATCGATCGCGATTTCTCGATCGTCATGTGCAACCGCGGCTTCGCCCTCTTTCTCACGTTGCTCGGCTTTCCCGACACGCCCAAGCCCTTCGAGCTCCTCACCCCGCGCCTGAATCTCATGGACGCCATCTTCGACCCGTCGCTGGGCCTGCGTGCAGCCATCGTCAACTGGCCCGAGGTCGCCGCCAATGTCTTGTGGCGCGCACGCACCGAGCTCGCCGCCACACGCGATGCACATGGCCGCGCCGAGCTCGATCGCCTGAGCCGTCATCCCGGCGTGACAGAGCTCCTCGCCGCCGGTCCCCCCGAGAGCAGCAACGGCTTCGTCCTGCCGCTACGGCTCGAGCTCGGCGGCGTGTCGCTGTCGCTGTTCACCACCATGACCACCCTCGGCACGCCGCAAGATCTGACCGCCTGCGAGCTCCGGATCGAGACCTATCACCCAGCCGACGCCGCCACCCAAGCCCTCATCAAGAGCCTGGTCGTCGACGACCGACCGCACTAGAAAAAGACGGGGTTGGAGACGGCGAACGGCTTTCGGCCTGGCGACAGCGGCGACAGATCCGCCGTCGACGAGGCATGGAAGACGACCCAGTGTTGCGCCTGGGTTTTGAGGCCGTTGACGGTCACCATGGCGTCATAGACATGGTTCGGGCCTGGGCCAGCCTGCTCTTGCAACTGCAGGGTCTGCACCGTGTCTCCGTCGACGATGACCTCCAGCGTTGCTGCGCTCAGCCAGGACGGCGCTTGCACCTTGACCTGAAAATCCTGCGCGCCCGCCGTCGCAATCGTGCCGCCAGGACCGATGCCGCCAGGCCCGACCACCGTCATCATGAGGCCACCCGACACGACCGCGGCGCCTTTGCGCAAGACGTCGCGCACGATGTTGGCGGTGAGCTTGGTGGGATCATCCGTGCCGAGCTGGAAGCAAGTGCGCGGATAGCCAACCGGCGACGTGCGGACGTGGTGGCTGTCGGAGTTGCCGACGGCCCACATCTTACGGCCGAGCTGCAGGAAGGCAAACCAGTCGGCCACCGTCGAGTCGCGGTTGCTTTCGAAGTCGCTGTCGTTGAAGACCTCGATGGCCTCGAACTCGCTCGACCACAGATCCGGATCGCCGACGCCGGTGGTGCGCGACAGGTTGGTGGCGTTGAAATACGCCCCGAAATTTCCCTGGCTGCGCGGATGGTTGATGATCAAGACCGGATTCTCGTCGAGCTGCGAGATCGTATGAAAGACCTCGGGCGGCTTGCGGCCGACCCAGTCGACCGCGCCGTTGTTGAGCTTGGCGGGGTTGGGGTTGAGCGGGACGACGCCAAAGTGCCCCCACTGAAACGTGGTGAACTCCTCCGACGGAAAACCGTAGGCCCATTTGGTGAGGCCGAGCTTCTGGATGATCGGCTGAAAGTCGATGACCCATTCATGCTCGCTGGAGACGGGAATTTCGAGGCCGTCGGCGATGGCCGAGCGGACTTTGAGCTCGACGGCATCGGGCGCGTCGGCGGAGTAGTGCGAGTGAATGTGAAAATCGGCGCACATGACGCCGGTGGATTCGACACTGTGCAGGAGCGAGACGTCGACGTGGGTCGTTTGATCGGTGAGCACGTCGACGGTGCGGCGCTCGACTTCCCATTCGAAGCCGCGGCTGACGATGACCTCGTGAGAACCGGGTGGCACCTGGAACGTCGCGGTGCCGGTGTGGGCGAACTCGAGATGAAGCCGGCCGTTGATCTCCGGCAACACCCCGAAGCTCGACGGCGGTGCCGTCACTGCCGTCGCTGAGATCACCTGAATGCGTACCGGCAGCGCCTCGTTCGATCCCGTGTCTTTGGCCGTCACGACAATCGTACCAGTGGCACCGAGCACGAGGCTGGCCGAGGTGGCGCCAGCGTCGAGTGGGGTCATCACCGAGGTCGGGTAGCCGGGCCCGGTGGCATAGAGCTGCGTCGCGGCCGCCGGCGCATGCAGGCTGAAGCCACCGTCGCTGGCGGCGCGGGTACGACTGAGATAGGTCTTGCCGTCCGCGGCCACGAGATGCACCAGCGCGCCGCCCACGCCGACACCGGCCGGCGTCTTGACCGTGCCGGTGATCGTCCGAAAGCTCGTGTCCCCGTCGACGCGACGCACGGTGGCCAGCACGTCGTCGATGGTCGCGCCGCCGGCAATCAGCTCGGCATAGTCGACGGTCTTGGTTTCACATGAGGCCACTTGCAGCCCAGAGCCGCGCCAGGCATCGAAGCCGGACACATCGATGAGGAAGCTGAACGGCAGACCCTTGAGTCGCCAGGCAAAGCCGGCTCCGTCGGTGCGATGCGGCTCGAAGGCCACCAGCGCGCGATCTCCGCCGGGTCCACCGAAGCCGCTGCCGGGCGTGAAGACATCGTTGCGCATGGTGTGAAAGAAGCCGATGTTCTGCGAGTTGCTGAGATCGGAAGGCTGCGCCGTCGGGTTCATCAGCGACAGGCGGAGCGTGACCACCTCGGCATGCGGCGCCAGCACGTAGTCGAGCGCTGCCGGAAAGTCGAACTCGTCGGTCAAGATGCCGGCGAAGGTGTCGAGAAAGGGAATGTTGGTCAGCTTGCCCGACACCCGTACGACGGCTTCTTTGCCGTCGCTGCCGTCGTTGAGCACGGTGACCTTGTCGGGCTTCACCGCCTGCCGCGAAAAGGCGACCAGCGTCTCGCCGTACTCGGAGATCGGCACCGCTTTGCCGTCGCTGCCCACCGGCGAAATGGCCAAGATCTCACCGCCAAACGGCATGTACCCGTCTGAGGCACCCTCGGCCTCGATGTAGACGGCCAGCTTGTCGTTGGTCAAAAGAAAGTCGCCAACCGTGACCTTGAACTTGGCGTCCTCAGACTGCCGAATCAGTCCAGCGTCGAGAATCCGCCCAGCCCGCGCCTGCCCAGCCGTAGCGGCGCCACTCGGATCGGCATGCCCGTTGGGGTCGCCATGCGGAAACCGACTGTCCATCGTGATCTTCTGCGCCGAGCAAGCCACCGGCGTGGTCGGAGCAGAAGAACAACCAGCGACGACAAACGCACACACCCCAAGCCAAGCTTTAGCCACGTCACACCTCTGTGACGGAATCGTAACACCGAAGAAACACGCCGTCGCTAGGTCGAAATTTCGACCGGCCCGAGACTCCAGATTAGTTTCGCAAGACGATCAAGGTCTGGGACACGGCTCGCTACGACGTCGTGGTGGTGCGACGCCAGCGCTCGCAGCGCATCGTCGAGAACTGGATCATTTTTGGCGACAGTCTCTTGCTCACTCGCCTTTTGCAGATCTCGAATGCATCGGAGAGGCCGGCGAAATGCGTTGCTGAATCGTGCCATCTCGACGGTTGAGGGATCAGGCGAGCAGCTCCGGAGAAACGCAGAGACACCCGCCCGAGAGACGTCGATTTTCAAATGCTCAGCCGTCGGTGGCCGGTCGAATCCTGCCAAGAGGAGCGATTCCTTTGACCACCTGAGAACCACACCATGCACAGTTTCTCTCGGCACAGAGTCCGGCGAACGGGCCCGAAGATATTCGGTCCAAGTTGCTTCAGCCACTCCGTGCCACTCGTCGATCTGAGCAGGATCTTGCGGGGGAGGCGCGGTTCCGAGAGGCAGTTCGGATAGTCGATCTCCGTCAGCTACAAAAACGACGTGATCAATAGGCTTTGGGTCTCCTGGAAGACCACTCGCTCGCGCCCTCGGCCAAGTGGATTCGGCGTACCTGCCGAACGCACCATTTCCGTTCGATGTATGAAACAACAGCACCGGAAACTCAGCGCGCGATGCATTTGCGCGCAACCGCCTTCTGGCGAATGTGCTGAGGGCTTCGTAGTGCCTGTCCTCCCAAACCACAAGAACGCGAGTCATTCAGCATTCGCGGCACCGGTGTTCGGCGCATCCAGAAGGCCAGTTTGACGCAATTCCGACAGAGAGTAGGTCTTTAGCCATGCGGTCAAGGCGTCTTTGTCAACACGCCGCACTACTGCACCATCTTTTCCTGGCTCGACTATGCGGATGGACTTTGCGGGATCTTGAAGCTCGTCGAGGAGCGCAGTGGAGTGAGTGACGATGGCCAACCGCCGATGCCTATGTTCCTTGTGCGCCAAGCTCATGAAACGTCTCAACGCCGAGGGATGAAGATTTGCATCGGGCTCATCGAGGGCAAGCACTGCGCTTTGGTTGGGTTGAAGTACTGCGGTTAGCAGGCACAGCAGCGAAATCATCCCGTCAGATAACTCAGACGCATAGAGCTTGCGTGCCGGAAACCGACTGTCCTCGATTGCGAATGAAATCTTGGAGCCTCCAGCGTCGGCGGGGAACGTAATTCTGCGCACAAATGGGAACTCAGCACGAAAAGCCCGCTCAAGTTGCTCCCATGCGTCGGCGTGCTCTGTGAACAGGCCATACAGGGCGTTTGCGAGCCCGAGACCCTGTCGATCGAGAAAGTCCTTTGGACCGATTACCATCGTGTCGCGCGGAGACTGCTGCGCGAGATCGGCCCTCGCCCATTCTGGCGCAGTCGATATGGCTCCCAGCACGTTGATGCCGGAGAGGGTGCGGTTTAGCCAAGCCAGGCCAGGATAACGATTGGCGTCGACGAAGGCCTCGAACGCAAGCTGTCTCGGATTGGTAACCGGACTGACCTCCGTGGCGTCGACCTCGCTGTGGACTTGCCGATCCTCCCACTCCTCCACATCACCCGTGACCAACGACTTCAGGGCCTTGCCTCCCCTGTCGACAAGTGTTTCCGCTACTACCAGCGGAATTCCGTTCGTGGTTTGGTCGAGCATGATCGACCATTCCAGATCGAATTGCCGTCGGCGCTCGCCTGTCTTGAATTTCAGCTCGGTCTTGATCTCAATCGGCCCAGCCGCCCCGACGGTCTTCAAATTACCAAGACCACCATGGGCTCGAGTAGCTTCCTGAAGTCCCTGCCCAGCACACCGAGCAAGGAAATCCAGAACTTCGAGAACCGTACTTTTGCCTGATCCGTTGGGACCAATAAACACCGTCGGTGCATCTTCCTCAAAATCGATGACCACGTCGCGCAGTAGGCGAAAGTTTTTGACGGTCAGACGGGTGAGCATGACTGCATCACGCTAGCACGGAGACGCAACTGCGACGAGCGCGTCAGCTCCAGCGGAGATCGATGACCAGCGCGCCAGGCGCCAGCGAGTAGCCGGCCGTGACGTCACCGGCGCGCGCGGACAGGCTGCCGGCGTAGCGCATGCTTTCGGCGATCACCATCGCCGCCAGCTTGGAGCCGCAGTAGGGATGCTCGGTGAGCCGGAGCTGGGCCGTGTTTTTGCCGACGACAGCGGCGAGAATGCCGTGGCTGTGCTCGTCGCGCCACAGCTCGGCGGCGCGTTCGCACATGAGGGACGGCGTCGCCAGCTTGACCAGCACCCGGCGCACCCGACCGAAGCCCTGCGCCACCATGGCGTCGACGAAGCGATAAAACTTGGCGGTGTCTTCCCCGGCCGGGCCCTGCCAGACGGCGCGGTGCCACTCCGTGATCCAGCGCTCGGGGATCCAGGTCTCCGTCATGTGCGCGTCGATGGTCTCGGTGCGCACCTCGGCCGGCAGGACCTTGGCCACCTCGTCGAGCGCCGTTTTGCCGAACACCTCCACCACCGCATGCCGCTTGGCAGCGAGGATGCGGGAATGGGCGAGCGGCTCGTTCACAGTGCTCAGTGTACTCGGTAACGCAATAACAGGAAGACTAGCAGGCCAAGGCCGAGCGGCCAGAAAACCGCGCGCCCGGGACGCCCTCCGACGTCGCAGGCGCAGGCCCAGGTCCGTTCGTCATGCGGCGGGCCGAGGTCGACTTTTGCGCCGGCCATCGGCTCCACTGGGCTCGCTGCGGAAACCGCATCTACCGTCGACAAATCGGGCATCGCGCCGGCCAGGTCTACGCCGGCCAGATCCGGCGGGTCACCCACCTCGATCACCAGCGTGGTCCCTCCGACGCCGTCGCCGGTGTTGTTGCCGTCGGCGTTGCCGGCCAGGCCCGTCGCGAACACGGTGAGTGTGCCAGGCACCGACGGCGCATCGAGCTCGAAGCGCCACTGCACGGTATTGCCCTTGGCGACGCCCTTGTGTGAAATCTCGCCGTTGTTGAGGAACGTCGCGTTGTTTTGCGCCAGCGAAACCAGCGTGCCGCCCGAGACCGCCACGTCGAGGCCGGCCACGTGGCTGGTCGCGCCGGTCACGACATCGAAGGTATACGTGCCGTGCTCACCGACGGCAAGATGGGTCGGCCCGGCCAAGGTCACCGTCGGAATGGCTGCGCCGGCTGCATGGCATTGGGTGCAGCTCGCGCCGTCTTTGCCGGAATAGCCGAACACACCCGTCGAATACGCCTGGGCGACAGTCGGCAGCAGCAACAACAACAACGACGCTTTCATGACTGCATCGCCGGATGGGCCTCCCCTCGCAGCGTGGTGACCTCGATGCCGATCTTCGACAGCCACGCCGTCGGCAGCTCGCCACCGATGCACACAAAAATATAGTCGACCGCCAGCCGCTCGAGGCGTCGCTCCTTGAGCACGACCACTCCGGGCTGAATCTCCGTCGGGACCGTGCGTTTTCTGAGCTCGAGCTGCTTCAGCGAATAGGCTTTGTCGAGCGCAGCGGCATTTTCGGGCTTGCAGCGATCGAACGCCTCACCGCGATGCACCAGCGTGACCGTGGTCCCGGGCTCGCGCGACAAGATCAGCGCCGTCTCGACGGCATTGTCACCGCCGCCAAACACCGCACAGCGCGACCCACGATATTGCTCCGGCTCGATGAGCTTGTAGGTCACGAACGGCAGATCTTCGCCCGGCACACCCAGCTTGCGCGGCGCGCCACGTCGACCAATGGCCAGCAACACCCGTCGCGCCCGCCGCGTACCGGTCGACGTCTCGATCGTAAAAATCCCGTCGTCGCCGCGCTTCAGATCGTTGACCCGCACCTTTTCTTCGATGGGAATCGATGTCTTTTGCACCACCTGCTCCCATAGCTCGAGCAACGCTTCTTTGGTCGTGCGCCGCAGTTGCACCTTGCCGTAGAGCGGCAGCTCGCACGGCGCGGTCATGACGATCTTCTGGCGCGGAAAACTGCGCAGCGCGCCGCCCATCGAATCCTGATCGACGACGGCAAACCGCAACCCGAGCGACTGCGCCTGCAGGCCCGCGCCGATCCCCGCCGGGCCCGCCCCGACCACCAGCAGATCTAGCAAGCTCTCGTCGCTGCGCCCAGCGGAATTGGCCGTCAGCGTCTTGGCGATGGCCTTGACCGCCTGCGTCCCCTGATTCACCGCATTGTGAATCAGGCCCATGCCGCCGAGCTCGCCGGCGATGTACAACCCCGGCACATTGGTCTGAAAATCCCCGCCGAGCCGAGGCAAATCCACGCCGCGCTTTTCCGTCCCCAGCACCAGGGTGATCGCATTGACCGGGCACGCCGCTTGACACTCGCCATGCCCGAT